>Ga0208300_100028_pt1 | contig 216881 bp, 203 predicted proteins | sample 23_taG_FD_184096 | JGI IMG/M metagenome (GOLD analysis project Ga0208300, IMG submission 184096) | Marine viral communities from Cariaco Basin, Caribbean Sea - 23_WHOI_OMZ (SPAdes) (version 2) | ecosystem: Environmental > Aquatic > Marine > Oceanic | place: Caribbean Sea: Cariaco Basin...
CATGCCGAACTCAGTAGTGAAACGAAACAGCGCCGATGATAGTGTGGCATTTGCCATGTGAAAGTAGGACATCGCCAGGCTCCAAATTAGAGAAAGCCCGATTCGAAAGAGTCGGGCTTTTTTGCGTCTGGAGCTGTCAGCTTTCAGCTTTCAGCTTTCAGCCGTCAGTTGAAATGTGGGGTTGTCCTGTACAGAGTCATCCTCAGCAACAAAACCCCGTAGGAGGCACTTCAGTGCCGAATTCAGACCTTAACAAACACATTCACGGCTAAAGCCATACCTACAAGTACACTTTGCCTAGAACCTAGAGCCTTCGTTAGAGGAAGGCGCAGCACCAAACATCTCCACCGCGCGGCTGATCGCTGAAGGCTGAAAGCTGATAGCTCTGTGTTGGGTTTCGCTTCGCTCTACCCAACCTACGGCAGGCTTTAAACTTTACCCTTGCTACTAAAAAAGCCCGTATTCTTCGGTTTCTTCAGCTTCATGGCGCATAAGGTGTTCTGGACGGAATATTGCGCTTGGATCTAACAACAGGCTATGTTTATTTTTCATTTTGATTAAACCACGCATCATATTTTTCGTCTGAGGATCAACATCGAAACCCACAGAGGTGAGCTGCTCTAATGGTTTAATATCTTCTTTTTTTACGTTTATGTTATCTTCAACTTGGTCAACTAACAGGCCTATATGAGGCGTGATACCATCTTTTGTTGTGAAGATAATAATTGGCTTGTAATCAAGGATAATTTGTTCTCGGGCTGACTCAAATAATCTGACAAGTTGATTAAATACCTGACGTTTTTTTTCTTCAAAAACACTAATAACTTTTTCTTGAGGTTGGCTTTTCTGTAACTCTAATAATTCTCTGGCCATAGCATGTAGTTCACGATGAGGTGCATCGAACTTGACAATAATGCTGTGTAAATCCTCGTTATCTGTTTTGAAATTGTTATACCAGCGGCCAAATTCACACTTATCAGGATCTGTTGATTTAGTGAATGGAGTGCCTGTTACTAAGCTGTGCTCAAGCGCATTTAGCCACTCTAGGTGCTCTTTTTCTCGTTCTACTAATAAATCTGAAAGTGCAGTGTTTGTATCACTTGTTGATTGGTTGTTTAAAACGATGCCTAAATCAAAGATAGGGGTGGGTGTATCCATGTAGTCTTTTACACCAATGAAGCTTTTATTTTCATTCGGCAAAGATGTCAAATTTCCTTCATAACGTTCAGTTAGAAGTATATCGAGAATTTTTAATGAAATGGTCTTTTGCCCGACACGAAAATTAATCAGATCCATATTTTCCTCAAAGCCTTGTTAAGTCTTTATAGCATAGAACATTATTGCTAATTAGTTGTAGTTAAATTTAATTACTTTTGTAGTATGAGCGATAGATTTTTTTTATCTTATCTTTATCGGGGTCACTAAACAGAGCTGCTAGCTCACTATCTCTGTCAAAGGTTTTGTTTAGCTGGATTAGTAAGCATTGATTATTTAGTGGTGTAGGGCATTCTTTTGCGGCTTCTACTAAAGCTGCTGCATTCAAATAGCCTTCAAAAATAATTCGATTAGGGGTCACATTATAAGGTTTGATATCTTCCTTAAAGCTATTACACCAGGCGTTTTCACATTTATTAGGGTTGGGGACCACTTCTGTGACCATTATATTTGCTGGGTGTTTTACAAGAGCAAATAAATCGTGACTAGAAACAAATGAAACGGATGTAAAGTCAGGTTTGAAACCTTGTTCATAGCTGGTATTTATAAATTCTGCTAGCGGTTGGTAGGTTCCTACCATACAAACAGCCGTTACTTCGCTTTGCTTCAGGGTTTCTAAGGCTTTCGATATATCTGAACTATTTCTTCTAAAACGAGCTACTTCGATAGGTTTGATGCCAAACTCTTCTAAAGCAGTGATTAAGTTGCTTTCAACCATGTAGCCAAATTCATCAGCTTGAATGATTAAGCCGATCTTTTGATGGTTACGTTCTTTTATCAAATAGTTTATCTGTTCAATAGCTTCATCTTGATAGCTAGCTCGTAAGTTAAACACATTGGGCATTGAGCTATTATGCAGAAAATCAGCGCCTGTAAACGGCATTAGAAAGGGAATGCGGTGCCTATCTAGTAATGGTTTTATGGCGTGAGCAGTGGGTGTTCCCATCGAGCCGAAAATCGCGTGAATTTTTTCGGTGTACAAAAACTGCCTTGTATTTACAACGGTGTTTTTTGGCTCATATCCATCGTCAGCGAGTATAAGATCTATATTCTGGCCATTGATCCCTTGGGTTTTGTTAACTTTATCGAAGTAAATTTTACTGCCTAGCGCAAGTTGCTCACCGATTTGTTTGGCAGGTCCTGTTAATGCGGTAGACATGCCTAACTTTATAGGGGGTTGCGTATGTTGCGCTAAGCTAGTTGTTGGTATCAACACCAGGGTTATTAAAAGGGCATTGAGTACTTTTAGTGTTAAGTGATTTATAGTGAGCATACCAACCTTTTACTGCGGTTATAAACTGTGAATCGAGTTCTTTACGGCCAGCAAAATTAGCTTCATAAATAAAGCTATTCACAGAAGTCTGCTGTAATACTAGTCTAATAAGGATGAATTTTGTATTTTCATCTAATAATTTTAGACTAATTGGTGTGTGCCATATTAGTTGCCACAGTAAAGGTTGTATATTGAAAAGATTGAAATCATCACTGATGATTCGCTCTGCTCTTGTGGATAATGCAGTAGGGCAAGCAGTGCTTGGCAAATGCGATACTAATTGATCAACTAACTGCCAAGGTAAGCTTTTAAAGTGCCCTAACAATTGCACTGATATGTCTAACTTAAACTCATTAATGAGTTGCTGTACCAATGAGCTATTTTGTTTGCAAAGCGATTTTATCACTAAAGCAGGGTGTTCAGCTGTTGCCTTATCATGACTAAAACCGAGTTTTACGACATGAAAGCCATTGTGCTGCCAGAATCTAACAAGCGATGCATTAGCACCAAAACTTGCCCCAAAATAGCTACAATTATCTAACTGTCTTTCGCAGTATTTTAATAAGGCTGAGCCAATTCCTTGCTGATGGCATTCGGGTGATATCGCTATTCTTACAACCCGAGCAGAGACCTCTGTTAGAAAGTGTGAGTCTTTGCTTAGTTGAGTAAGTGTTTGTGCCATTAAATGGCCATGCGGACGACGCTGACCGGTTTTAACATGGTCTGCTATAGCTTTAGTCAGTCCACCTTCGAGAGCAACCAAGCAGACGCCTTTGAGCTCATCTGCTTGAGTGCAAATAAACAATTGTAATTCAGGTGCATCAAGCAATTGGCGTAAATCATTAACACTGGTTTGATAATGTGCCAAAGCAAGTAAGGCTATTATCTGGCCTAGCAGCTGCTCATTATCAACAAGTTGTTGTTTGCTTACTTGTGCAAAATTGAGAGATTGTTCTTTACTTGTGTGTAGGTACTTTGCATCGAGAAGTAATAGTTCGCGTAGGCTATTTTCGAGGGGGTCATGTTTAGCAAAACGAATTGGCTCATCCAGAGTAATAGTCTTTAGCGATTTAAATTGACTGCGCAAGTAATGTAAAAAGCGTAACGTGTAACCTCGTCCATTTCCTTCATAACCAACCATAGTGCTAGCAAATACAATTCGTGGGTAGCTTTTCAGGATCTGCAATAATAGTGGAACTGGAATCGCTGCTGCTTCGTCGACAAACAGCAGATCGCAATCAGGTTTTTCATTTAGCAGTATATCTGGCGCAATATAGCTAAGGTTAGCTAATTGCTTACAGTTTTGCTCTTTGCTAACACCAAGCTCAGCAGCTAAATGTTTAAAGCTTGTTTGTACAGCTTTGGCTTGGGTGGCACAAATAAGGATTTTTTTATCTTGAAGATTGGCTGCTGCAAGTCCTAAAGCCGCTGACTTACCACGACCTCGGTCGGCACTGATCACAAAAGGACGATTAGCGCGTCCTGACGCGGTTTTAATAATTTGCTCAACACATGTTTGTTGTTGCTGAAAATTTATCTCAGCAGTTGCTGGTGAAACTGATTGATAAGCAGGAATCGAGTGCTCAGTAAAATAATGTGGCTGCAACTTTAGCTTGGCGAATAAACGCTGATTAAAAAAGCTGTGTTGAATCACTTGGCCATAGGAGGTAATACTTGTGAGTGCAGGGTCTTGCCAATTACTGTCATCAGGCAGCAATAGTATCAGTACACCGCCTGCTTTTACGGTGCCTGCAAGTGCGGCTAATTTATCGGCATATAAGCCGCTAAAACCATCAAAAATTGCGTGTTGAAACTCTTGACCAAGAATTTGGTGAGCATGTTTTGGAAACTCACTATTTGCTAATAATGAGCTGCTACTGAGAACATAGCTATTTTTAAGCGCTAATTGGTTTGCAAACTGATAGCACCAAGCTTCGCTTCCTTGCACTATGACAAGCTGGCGATGCTTTGCAATAACCAGCTCGTTGCACAGTGCTGTTAAATACTCATTATAAGGCTTGAAGTCTTGCATACTGTGTTACAAGCCATTTACTGCCTAGGTCATCAAAGTTCACTTGAATACGTGACTGTGCGCCGCTACCTTCGTAATTGAGTACAGTACCTGCACCAAACTTGGCATGCAAGACGCGTTGACCTAAGTTAAAGCCGCTATCTTCAAATGCGGCATGTGTTACTGATGGACTAAAACGACCTGCTGCAGGCGGTCTTGAAACCTGTGTTTTAATACGAATTTCTTCGATACAGTCTTCAGGCATTTCACGTAAAAAGCGTGATGGGCTGTGGTATTTTTCTTGTCCGTATAAACGGCGACTTTCTGCGTGGCTAATGTATAGTTTTTCCATGGCGCGAGTCATACCGACATAACATAAACGGCGCTCTTCTTCTAAACGGCCAGACTCTTCATTACTTTGTTGAGATGGGAACATGCCTTCTTCAACACCGACCATAAATACCAACGGGAACTCTAGGCCTTTTGCTGAGTGCAGGGTCATCATTTGCACCGCGTCTTCGTGCTCGTCAGCTTGACCTTCGCCAGATTCTAGAGAGGTATATGCCAAAAAGCCCTGTAGTGGCGAGCTGAACTCTTCATCTTCAGGGAGTTCATATTGACCGCAAGCACTAATAAGCTCTTCTAAGTTTTCTACCCGGGCACGGCCTTTTTCACCTTTTTCAGCTTGATACATTGCCATTAACCCTGAGGTTTGAATGGCGCATTTCGCTTGCTCTTCTAAGGTGAGATCGCTGATCTTATCTTCGATATGCTCAACAAGCTCTAAGAATTTAGTGACGGCACTCGCAGCTCGGCCAGATAAATGCTGTTGTTCGATAATTGCTTTTGCGGCATACCAAAGTGGCAATGATTCATTGCGCGCGCAATCACGAATGTGGCTTAGTGTTTTATCACCTATGCCACGGGCTGGGGTGTTAATAACGCGCTCGAAAGCTGCATCATCTTGACGGTTACCCACTAAACGTAGATACGAAAGTGCATCTTTGATCTCTTGACGTTCGAAGAAGCGCATACCGCCGTAAATACGGTATTTTAAACCTTCTTGTAGCATTGCTTCCTCGAGTACACGAGATTGTGCATTGTTACGGTATAAAATCGCGGCATCTTGTAATGCATTACCTGCATTTAGCCAGCTACGCAGTTTGCTGCTGACAAAGCGCGCTTCGTCTAATTCATTAAACGCAGCGTAAACAGAAATAGGCTCACCATCATTGCCGTCTGTCCAAAGGCTTTTGCCCATGCGTTCAGCATTGTTTTTGATCAGCGCATTTGAGGCTTTCAAGATGGTTGCCGTTGAGCGGTAATTTTGTTCAAGGCGAATGGTTTCGGCTTCGAAGTCAGTTAAAAAGCGTTTGATATTTTCAATTTTTGCGCCACGCCAGCCATAGATACTTTGGTCATCATCACCCACAATCATAATACTGTTCGTATTACCCGCGAGTAGTTTTAACCAAGCGTATTGGATTGTATTAGTATCCTGAAACTCGTCTACTAGCATGTGAGCAAAACGCTGTTGATAGTGACGTAAAAGTGTTGGGTGGTTTTTAAGTACTTCGTAGCAGCGTAGCAGAATTTCGGCAAAGTCGACCAAACCTGCGCGATCACAAGCCTCTTGATATGCAGCGTAGACTTTCAGCATCATCTGCTCATTAATATCGTAGGCTTGAATGTCTTTAGGACGTAGACCTTCATCTTTTTTCGCGCTGATATACCAACCAAATTGTTTTGCTGGCCACTTTTTATCATCGATGTTCATCGCTTTAAGCAAGCGTTTGATCATACGTTGTTGATCGTCAGAATCTAAGATTTGAAAGCTTTCAGGCAAGTTCGCTTCACGGTGATGGGCGCGTAAAATGCGGTGAGATAAGCCATGGAAAGTGCCAATCCACATACCGCCAACCGGTGCTTTTAAGGTTTCTTCTACACGGGTGCGCATTTCTTTCGCGGCTTTGTTAGTGAAGGTTACCGCAAAGATGCTGTATGCAGAAGCTTGCTCAACTTGCATGAGCCATGCGATGCGATGAACAAGTACTCGAGTTTTACCAGAACCTGCACCTGCAAGTACTAGCATGTTTTGCAATGGGGCTGCGACTGCATCCCGTTGTTTATCATTTAAGCCATCGAGTAATTCAGAAACGTCCATCGTTACGCCTTTTCAATCTATAATGGGTGGAGTATAACAGGTGTTTATGCAAGGCTAAATAAAATACTGTTTTTATAAACAGCTATTTTGGCAAGTCATTAAAATTACGATATAAAAATTGTGAATTTGACCGATTTTTAGCAAAAAGAACTAAAATCAAAATAACGCTACTTTTTAACACTTTGATTTGTAAGTCATAATAAGTTGGCATAAAGTGTGTTTATAAAAAGTATAATCATTAAAAACTACAGAGGTTAGTATGGCAGAGCAAGGTTCTGGCGGTAATGTAATCGCAGCAATATGTAATATCTTTTTTCCTGGTTTAGGACAATTGGTACAAGGTCGTTTAATGGCGGCTATTGCATTCTTTTTAGCATGGGTGATTAGTGGTGCACTAATATATGTTGCAGTAGGTTTTATTTTACTGCCTATCGTATACCTATGGGCGATTATTGATGCTGCACGCTTCAAATCGCGACTCTAGCTATTTTAAATAGCATAAATACGAGCGCCCGCATGGGCGCTCGTGTTGTTTTAACCTTGCAAAACTCGCCACGTCTAGCTGCAAACGGTATAATTAGCACATAACGTATTACGAGTACCCTTCATGGAATATCAATTTATCCGCGACCCAATTAGCGGTTTACGCATTAAAATTTCCTCTGAACATGCCGTCATAGGCCGTTGGCTAAACGAAGAAGTCGGTAAAGAAAAAATCGCGATGGTGCAAGCGTTGATCTCTGCGGTTAAGAGCAGCAATGAGCCATTAACTTTACAAGGTCAAGAAATTGATTTGATCTTAAGTAAAGATGAAGCGTTATTCGAAGCACATGCATTACATCAAGACAACGAAGACCTAGTTGCCTATCAAGATGATGATTTAATGCTTGAAGAAGAAGGCCTCTGCAGTGGCTGCGGCTTTGAAGACTTTGTTGATTTAATTGAATCTTGGCAAGAGTTTACACAAGGCCGATAAGCAGAAACATGTTCTGCTTATCGGTTGCCAATTTATTGCTCGCTCACTGATTTAACAGCGGCTAGTAATAAATCTTCTGTTAAGCGTACTTTGTAATTTGGGTTAGCGTATTGAAAATGAACTAACCCATTTGTGTCTATCACGAATACTGCGGGTACTGGTAGCGCGACTTTCGCCTCACCCTCTAACGAGACAAAGTTAACTCCAAGCTTATTACGGTAAATCTTTGCTGTTTTGTCATCTAAATAAAATGCTAAACCTAACGTTTGCGCCAAAGTAAGGCTGTCGTCAGAAAGCAATTGATAGCTAGGAGCTGTAATTTTTGTTTCAGCGAGTTTTTCAGGGCTATCTGGTGAAACGGCAATTAGTTGCGCGTCTAAGCTTGCTAATTCTTTCTCAATTTTTTGCACGCTGGTCAATTGTTTTGAACAATATGGGCACCAGCCACCACGATAAACAATCAGCACGGTGGTTTTCTCTTTAAAGCGCTCAGCTAGCGAGACGGTTTTACCATATTGGTCTTTCAATTCAACATTTGGCACCGTTAAGCCGGGTAATAACGGACTAACTTGCTCTGCTGACTCCGCAATATTGGTCGCAGTTGCAGCGATAACTTGGCTTGATAGTACAAACAGTGCACTAATGAGTAGAGATTTAAACATGGGCTTCCTCGGTTATTTTTATCAACTGCAAAGATGACCTGATTGTTGCGGGATTAATTTCATCTTTACCTACATCAAACTCAAATTTAACTGTAGTATATAGGCAAATAAAGTTATCCACAGAAATGAAAAAATGAGAAATATTGATTTAAAAATTATAGATAAACGTTTAGGTACTGATTTCCCTTTACCGGAATATGCTACAGAAGGCTCTGCAGGTATTGATCTTAGAGCATGTATTGAAAAAGACTTAGTATTAGAGCCTGGGCAAGTTGAGCTAATACCATCTGGCTTTGCTGTTCATATGAAAGATAACGGTCTAGCAGCCACAATTATTCCTCGCTCAGGATCAGGGCATAAGCATGGTTTGGTTATGGGTAATTTAGTTGGTCTGATTGACTCTGACTACCAAGGTCAAATCTTTATTTCTCTTTGGAATCGTAGTAATAAAGCATATACAGTTGAAGTCGGTGAAAGAATAGCACAGCTAGTGTTTGTTCCTGTCGTACAAGTCGGCTTTAATATCGTGAGCGAGTTTGATGCCACGGAGCGTGGCGAAGGTGGTTTTGGTAGCTCAGGTAAAAGCTAATTTTTTACTTCTATTATCATGTATCGAGGAAACTCCCAATGCTGCTCTATATTCATGTTATTCGGAGTTACCTCATCAATATGAGCGATACGAAGACCTCTTTCGGTTAGAGTGTTGATATAATATTCTAAAGGTCGGTGATAAAAAGTAACTCTATCAATTATATTGTTAGGGTCACTAGAGATAGTAAACTCTATATCATTTTCTCTTTCTTTTAAATATTCAAAATTATCTTTAAAATGATTCTTATATAAGTGATAAAAGCATGGGTGAGGTATTGAGAATATAAAACTACCACCTGCTCTTAAAAATGATATAACTTTATCTATGTGAGAAGGAAACTCTTTAATACAATGAGAGCACATATGTGAGTATATTAAGTCATACATAGATTTAGTTTTAAAGGTAAAAGAACTCTCATTAAAGATTTTCACCTTACTTCCTATTAGAACTTGACTTGCGATTTTATACATTGATAATGATGGCTCAATAGCATCAAGAGTTACTACTTTCGATGATATTTCTTTTGTTAAATGCCCAGTCCCGGCACCAATTTCTAGAGCATTTGTCGCCTTTAAACGATCAATTATGCTCAGCCACTTAGGCAAAAAAATTTTATGATATGTAGTATCTAAACCACTCTCAATTTGATTCTTTCTTATTTCTGCTGCGTATTTCCAATCGTTTTTTAATTTTTCTTCTTCGTTTCTAATTTCAATTATCTGCTTGTAAAAGTCATCTAAAGTAGCTTCATTATCGATAATATAATCAGCATGTTCTTCTATTTCATGCGACATTTTTTCAATGAAATTTTGTTCTCTAATTAAAAACTGTTGGAATGTTAAGCCTTCTCTTTCCTTTATTCTTAAGTACCTTTTTTTTCTTGATGATTTTATAAAGACAATTTTAGCATTCAGGCGCTCCTTTAAAATGAGTGCTGTTTTAAGTGGTCGAATGCCTTCAATTATATTATTCATGGATAAACTAGTTTTTTTTAGTAACTCATTAGCTAATTCCTGTTCGCCATTTTTAGCTAAATAATTAGCCCCGAATGCTAATAACTCCTTGCCAGTAATACTCTCTTTATTGTATTCATTAGCAGCTAAATTACGAAGTACTTTGCTTACAGATATAACATTATAGTTTGATTGAGCAATTCTTTCTGCTGCTGAGGTTTTTCCTGCGCCATGCATTCCACAAATAATCCAGTTCATTATTTAGCTTCTCCCATTTGCTTGTATGCAAAGGTTATTTAATGTATAGCAAAGCTGTTTTGCGTTATCCTTTGGAAACAGGATGCATACGTAAGGGTTTTTATCTACTTCTCCAAAAGCATTAGCGACTTTATATAAGAAAGCTTGCTCTGAGCTGTGCTCAACTAAAGAACATTTTAAATGCTGCGGATTAGAAAAAGTCATGAAAGGTTTAACTTTTTGAAATATAGAAGTGTTGTTGATAGCCTCACTTACAATTTCTTCTGACTTATAACTCACAAAGTTAATTGCCTGTTTATTTACAAGAGCTAATATTGCTTCAAGCATTTCATCATTCTGTGTTATCCAGCTGAAATCCCCTGCAAAAACAGTTACTTTCTCTGCTTTTTTATAATATGGAAGCATTACTTTAAGATCATCAACGCCATCATCATTAATTTTAATAGTTTGGATTGGGGAAGCTTTTCTAATGTCAGCTTGAGCCTTTCTGTATTGACAAAAAGCGTAGACAGTAAGAATTAATGAAACACTTCCACTTGTGAAAGCAATAAAGTCCGAGCTTATATCTGAGAGAGAGGACTCCGTACCGTCCCAAATTAAATTAGATAGAAATGTAGTTAGGATACTTGATTGGGAGTATTTTTCATAAAGAAGCCAAAATAAGGTAATTACAAATACAAAAGTTAAGAGTGGAAATATTGTATGAACAACGAAATCTCTGAGTCCCAATATCACTCTGTAAATTGACTTAATTAAAGTGCACATATTAATTCCTTTTATGCAAATAAAGTTAGTTTATATTATTGTCGTAAAGTCAGTAACACTTAAATAATTATTAATTTTATTATGCGGTTGCTGACTATCAGGGTTGGCAACCGCAAGTATATGGCCAATACCAAACTCTTTTGCCGCATCTAGCACGGCAGGGCTATCATCCACAAATAAAGTCCGTTCCTTATCAAACTGCCATTCTTGGTGTACTTGTTGCCACAATGGTTGATGCTCTTTACTCACGCCATATTGGTGAGTTGAGATAACCCCATCTAAGTAATTATCGATAGCCGTGTGTTCAAACTTTAACATGGCACAATCTGGGTGCGCGTTAGTAAGCATGATCAATTGCTTGCCTGCTTTTCTCAGCTCCGTTAAGAACGGCGGAACATCGTCACGAATTCTGATTAAATGTTGAATTTCACGTTTTAACGCCATAATCGGTAAATCAAGTTGCTGTTGCCAGTAATCTAAGCAGTACCAATTAATTTGCCCGTGAACTTGTTGATAACGATGTAAAATGTCAGCTTTTGCTTGGTCTAAACTGATTTTATGTTTACGCGCATATTGCTCGGGAATAACGGTTAGCCAAAAGTAATTATCAAAATGCAAATCGAGTAGGGTGCCATCCATATCTAACAACACAGTATCGATTTTTGACCAATTTAACATAGGCAATTCACTTTAAAAGATTTATGATGAGCATAACTGCCATGATAGCAAATTAATGCCAATGACACAGAAAAAGCATCCTACACCACCGCAAATTTTGTCTAATGAAGTTGTCGCTAAAAGTAGACTATTTACTGTTGAGTCTCTCGAATTGAAGTTCTCTAATGACGAGCAAAGGCAATACGAAAGAATTCGTGGCGGTGGCAGAGGGGCAGTGATGATTGTGCCAGTAACGGCCGATAATGAACTGCTATTAGTGCGAGAGTATTGTGCAGGCACCAATGATTATCAGTTGGGCTTTCCAAAGGGCTTAATTGACCCAGGCGAAACACCACAGCAAGCTGCAGATCGTGAGCTTAAAGAAGAAGTTGGTTTTGGCGCGAAGCACTTTGCTGAACTTAAAAAAGTCAGCATGGCACCGAGTTACTTTAATGCCACTATGCATATTTTGTACGCCGAAGATCTCTACCCTGAAACCTTACCTGGTGATGAGCCTGAACCGCTTGTCGTTGTGAAATGGCCAATAAGTGATTGGCAATCATTATTGCAACAAGAAGACTTTACCGAAGCACGAAGTGTCGCAGCTTTGCTATTATTAACAAAGTACTTAGAGTCGGGAGCGGGCAATGAATAATTTTTTAGAGCCGTGTATTCGGTTAGCTGAACAAGCTGGCGACGCTATAATGGCCATTTATCAACAGGATGATATAGGTGCTGAGCAAAAGTCAGATGATACGCCTGTTACTAAAGCTGATTTAGCCTCGAATGAGGTGTTGATGGCAGGCTTACAAGCATTAGCGCCTGATATTCCAATTATGTCAGAAGAAACACCTATTCCAGCGCTGGCAGATAGAAAAGATTGGCAGCGTTATTGGTTACTTGATCCAATGGATGGCACTGGCGAGTTTATTTTAGAAAGTGGTGATTTTGCAGTAAATATCGCTTTAGTTGAAAATAATCGCCCAGTGCTTGGCGTTATTCATTGGCCAGCGAAACAAGTGACTTATTTTGCTAGTTATCAAAATGGCGCGTTTAAACGTGAAAATGGCCAAGATCAGCAAATTTCGGTAGCAACGCCGGATAATTTAACCTTAGCTGTAAGCCGAAGACAAAAAATTGAAGCTGTTAGCCAATATTTAAATACCCAGTTTGCGACGGTTGCATTAGGTTCTTGTTCATTAAAAGCATGCATTATCGCGGAAGGTAAAGCTGATTGTTTTTTACGAATAGGGCCAACAGGTGAGTGGGATACAGGCGCGTCGCAAGTCATTGTTGAAGAAGCGGGTGGTTGCATCACGGACGCTGAATTCAATCCGTTAACTTACAATCAACGAGAAAGTACCGAGAACCCTGATTTTATTGTTATGGGGCACCCTGATTGGGAGTGGCAAAAAATGATTAGTCCACATCAGCGCGCATTTTAGTGAGGTTTTGTGTGCTTTTTGTTCGCTTAAGCCCGTATTTTGATTATAACGCTTGATTTCTAATTTTATTGCTATATTATAGCGCTCTCTTCGGAACAAGGCATCGTTAACATGCTCATGTTACTTAGAGATTACAGGCGCGGGATAGAGCAGAATGATAAATCATTCGTCGGACTCGCTAATACCTGAAGTCGAAGGTCGTCGGTTTAAATCCGGCTTCTGGGACTGTAAACATACAGGCGCGGGATGGAGCAGCCTGGTAGCTCGTCGGGCTCATAACCCGAAGGTCGTCGGTTCAAATCCGGCTCCCGCAACCAATTCTTTGAATTGGAAGCCAAGTTGTCATGTAAAGCAACTTTAAATAAATCTACAATTTCAGGCGCGGGATGGAGCAGCCTGGTAGCTCGTCGGGCTCATAACCCGAAGGTCGTCGGTTCAAATCCGGCTCCCGCAACCAATTATTTGAATTGGCTGACTTCTTAAATTAAGTGAGAAGTAAAATAAACTTAATAATTTCAGGCGCGGGATGGAGCAGCCTGGTAGCTCGTCGGGCTCATAACCCGAAGGTCGTCGGTTCAAATCCGGCTCCCGCAACCAACTGAAATTATATAATAGGCACGCGAAAGCGTGTTTTTTTATGCCTGAAATTCAGGTTCAGAGCCCGAAGGTCGTCGGTTCGCCCTCAAAACTCACAGCTCCCGCAACCAACTGAATTTATATGTATTAGTTTTTAGTAACAAATTATTATAATTAAAAGTAAAATAAGTGTTTTTTACTTATTTTTCATTCTTTTTGTCGTAATTTACTTACATATCAGAACTGACTGAACTAATCTTAAAGTATGGCTTTAGGCTGTACCTTGATAGGATCTCTTGTGTAAGTATTTGACGGGCAAACATGGCTCAATAACAGCTATGGTTAAAGCATCACTGAGATCCTAACCTCTTACAGTTCAGCTTTCCTTCCTTTGAGTTTTGGCAGCTGAGTATTCAGTTGCTTTTCTTTATTATGATAGTGGCTTTGTGCGAGTAATGAATCTTCGCTTAAAAGATAGAAAGGTTTATGTTACAACGTCAGTAATATTACTTTTTAGCTACAAACATGACTGAACTTTACCATTGGTTTGATTTATTTGGCGTAGCCGTGTTTGCGGTCTCAGGGACGCTACTGGCATATGATAAAAAGATGGATGGCTTTGGTGTTGTCGTATTAGCCACTGTTACTGCAATTGGCGGCGGCACAGTCCGCGACGTTATTTTAGACATTCCTGTTTTTTGGCTGCATGATCAAAGCTACTTTTGGGCTATTTTACTCTCGGTGTTTATCACTACGCGTTTAATAAACAAACAGCGCTCTATTTCGCTAAGTGCACTACAGATTGCAGATGCATTTGGACTCGCGTTTTTTGCTGTTATGGGGGCTCAAAAAGCAATGCTTGCCGGTATGCCAGATACGACTTCGATTATTATGGGGGTTATCACGGCATGTTTTGGCGGAGTCATTCGCGATGTATTAGCAGGCAACATACCCATGCTGTTAAAAGGCGAGCTGTATGCGATAACATGTATCGCCGGTGGTATTGTTTACACAGTAAGTATTTCCCTAGGTTTAGTCACTGAGCTTGCCATGATTATGGCAATGTTAATGACACTGATGCTTCGCTTAGCTGCAATGAGGTGGCATTTAACGTTGCATGTTTTTAAATATCCTGACTAAACTGTATTCATGGATGAACTATAGGGACATATCGGATCGTGTCTTTAGCCCGAATTTTTTCTCGTGCTCAGGTTGGCGTGCAAGCTCCTGAAGTGATTGTTGAAGTGCATTTAGGTAATGGATTGCCAGCGTTTCATATTGTTGGTCTTCCTGAGGCCTCAGTAAAAGAAGCCAAAGACCGTGTACGTAGCGCGCTCGAAAACTCGCAGTTTGGCTTTCCTGATCAACGTATAACCGTTAATCTTGCGCCCGCTGATTTACCAAAAGATGGCGGGCGATTTGACTTAGCCATAGCAGTAGGGATTCTAGTCGCTTCTGGACAGATCACCTGCAACGACATACATCGTTATGAATTTTATGGTGAGCTTGCCTTAAACGGTGAAGTAAGAGGTGTGAATGCTATCTTACCTTCAGTGTTGGGTGCTAAAGAGCAAGGGCGCTGTTGCTTTTTACCTGTCGAAAACGATAACTTAGCTAGTTTAGTTTCTGGCGTATCACGAAAAGCGGTTTATTCATTACAAGATGTCTGGAACGACTTACTAAATCAACAACCTCTGCCTTTGAATATCCACTACCCAGAGCAGCAGCCAAACCGAGAGTCGCTACTTGATCTAAGTGATGTGAAAGGGCAGCCAGGTGCAAAAAGAGTGTTAGAAATCGCTGCCGCTGGTGGACATAACTTACTTTTTCTTGGCCCCCCTGGTACAGGAAAATCAATGCTCGCACAGCGTATGCCGACGATTATGCCCACCATGTCTGACGAAGAGGCCATTAGTACCGCAGCGTTGTATTCGATTATAGGTCAATCGGTAGATCTATCAAATTGGCGCGAGCGACCATTTCGAAATCCACACCACACTTGCTCTGCGGTAGCGCTGGTGGGAGGGTCGTCAAATCCGAAGCCCGGTGAAATATCATTGGCACACAATGGCGTGTTGTTTTTAGATGAATTACCTGAATTTGAGCGTAAAGTTCTCGACTCACTGCGTGAACCAATGGAAACAGGTGTAGTGACAATATCTCGAGCGGCAAGGCAAATGGAGTTCCCATCGCAGTTTCAGCTAATCGCCGCATTAAATCCTAGCCCGACAGGAAGTCATACCGATAAACGTGCGACGCCAGACCAAGTCTTGCGATACTTATCTCGGGTGTCTGGGCCATTTATCGATAGGATTGATTTGCAAATAGAGTTACCGCGGCTTACAAGTAGCCAATTGCAGAGCACCCAAGCAGAAGAAAGCAGTGAGCAAGTGCGCCAGCGTGTAGAGCGCGCGTATGCTATACAGCTTAATCGGCAGGGTAAGGTGAATGCCAGGTTAAGTAATAGAGAAATGGCGCGCTATTGTGAGCTAGGAGCAGCTGAGTTGCAGTTTTTGGCTAAAGCCAGTGAGAAACTGGCGCTATCACCGCGTTCTTATCATCGTATTATCAAAGTGGCCCGAACTTTAAGCGACTTAAAAGCCCAGCCAACAATTACCTTAAATGAATTAAAAGAAGCGCTAAATTACCGTGCGTTTGAACGACTAATAAGTCAGTTAACGCAGTACTAGAAAACGAATTAGATTGAAAGCATGTAGCCTTTACCGCGCACGGTGACAATGCGTTTTTGATCTTTTTCATCGCTGAGCTTTTTACGAAGGCGACCAATTAATACATCAACGGTACGATCGCTTGGACTCCAATCAGGCTGGCCAATTTCTTCGGAAATCTTTTCTCTTGATGTGGCTTTACCTGCATTACCGATTAAGCAGATTAAAACTTTATGTTCTGCTTCAGTCAGGCGTGACTCTTCGCCGCTGGGTGTGATCAGCGTGCGATTATCAGGGTGTAATTTAAAGTTGGCGTACTCAATAAACTCTTCGCTTTCGTCGTTTGTTTGAGAGCTCTTAAGGCGTTTATACAGTGCGCGCATTCTAAGTTCTAGCTCGAGTAAATCCACTGGTTTGCAAATATAATCATCGGCCCCTTGCGCAAGGCCTGCGATACGGTCAGCTTGCGAATCTCGGCTTGATAAAACAATGACCCCAATATCAGTCAGAGCATTTAGTTCTTTGGCAAGCAATAACCCATCGCGCTTAGGTAGCACAATGTCGATAACTGCTAAAGAAATAGCTTGTGAAGAAGCTGCACGAGATTGCACTATGCTCAATGCATCAGCACCTGTTGAATCTATCTCAATGTTAAACTCAGTTTCTTTAAAGTGGTTAAGAATGCGTTTAACGAGCAGTTCGTCGTCTTCAACCAATAAAACTTGAATAGTCATTCGCTTTAATTTCACACTTGATTTGTTGTTATGTTAGCACTGTATGGCGAAGGCTGAGAAGTGTAATGGCGAGGTTTGTAACTATTTCTTACAATTTAATGGCTTAGCGATAGTTGAAAAGGGTGAAAGCTGAGCACTCGTGCAGTGCTCAGCCAAGCGATTAAACTATTTTTCAGGATAAAGATATTGCCACCACTGCGGCTGATCTTTTAAGTTTTTATCGAAATACGCCAGCATGGTGTTCCACCAGTCAAAGCGTTTATCACGCGCAAAAATTTGGTGATCTGCTCCTTTGTATTCGATTAGGTCAACATCTTTACCGAGTAGCTTTAATGCCGTGTACATGTTGTGACTTTCACCAACCGGTACGTTGGTATCTGAATCACCATGAAGGAGTAATAGCGGCGTTGTTACTTTATCAGCATGAAACACCGGACTATGTTGGCTATAAAGTGTAGGGTTGTTCCAAGGGTAGCTGTTTTTTGATGCCTCAGCTGAATATAAATAACCCCACCAACCTTGACCCCAGTACGAGGTGATATTTGAGATCCCCGCATGAGCTATAGATGCACTGAACATATCAGTTTTAGTTGCTAGTAGCATGGTCATGAAGCCACCGTAAGACGCGCCCAAGTTGCCAACACGCTTACTATCTACATAGCTATATTTATCCAAAAAGGCTTTTGTGCCGTCAATAATGTCATTAGCTGTGTACTCACCCCATGCATTTACATGTTTAGCCGAAAACTCTTGGCCAAAGCCAGTCGCACCTGTTGGTTGTATTACGTAAACAACATAGCCGTGCTCTGCCCATAAGTTAAATGGGTAACGACCTGTGAAGCCACGTGTTACTGGTGATGTGCCACCGTAATAATAAACCAGTGCAGGGTATTGTTTTTTGCTATCTAAATCATGAGGTAAATAAACACGACCCTTTATTTCAATGCCATCTTTATTAGTGAAGTTAAATTCTTCAAGTGAGGCTACTTGGGTATTTTCATAGCCAATTGGCTTTGAATCCCACACGACTTTAGCACGGCTCTTGCCTAAGTTGAGCTGCTTAAGTTGCTGTGGTGTTGACGCTGTAGTGCCAGTCACTAAAATGCTTGGATTGCGCTCGTTTGAGTAACTAAATTGCTCAACAACATCAAAGCCTGTATTTACTTTATTGAAACGCTTTTTGCTTAAGTCGTATTGATAAAGTTGTACGGTATCTTGCTCGGTGACTTTAATAAGTGCATCACCGTTTTCTAGTACATTTAACTGGCCGATAGCCGGGTTAAACTCTTTACTTAAAGCGGTTGCTTTTTTACCGTCGCGGCTGAGTAAATAAAGTTGACCATCATAGTTATTAGCCAGCATGCCTTCAGGAAGGTTTCGGCCTAAGCCATTATTAAAATCTGGGCCAGCAGTGACATAAATACCGTCATCAGTATATTTAGCCTGATTAAAGGTATTAAATTGACCAAGCACCGTGATAGCCGATGTAGCTAGGTTTAGCTCAACAAGCTCTGTTGCAGGCTGTGGTGATAGCTGCATTGCTTGTGCTGAGCGGCTCATTAATACATGACCGTTTTTGGCATCAAAATCTTCAAGTGAATGGCTAAGTGGGCCTTGGCTTAAAATTTTGCTAAGACCTGTTGTGATATCAAGCAAGTATATTTGTGATGTTGTACGAGCATAAGACCAACGGTCTTGCAGGCCTTGATAATGTTTAGTGAGCTTGCCATTGTCTGTTGGTGATTTTGACCAGCTAAAAATTAAGCTGTTGTTATCAAAATATTGAAAGCCACTTGCACCAGAAAGGTTTTTAGCAATCACGCTAAGTTGCATCGTTTTTAGATTTAAACGCTTAAGCTCACCATTTAATAGATACACTAAATTTGTGCTATCAGGGCTCCAAGTAATATTGCTCGGTTGGGCTGACTCAAAGCGATAAAGAGTATTGTTTTTTGCGTCTTTAAGCTCAGTCACGTATTGCGCTTGATTAGCCGTTGCATCTTCGTAATGACGTTGGCTAGTAATAAAGTAATTGCCATTTGGCGCCATTGAAATATAACTTACCGTTGGCGCATCGAATAACTGTTTTGCAGACAAGCCATGTTGTTGTTTAGAACTAAATTGCACAGTATCTAGTTCAGACTTAGCAGTAAAATCAAGCTCAACTTCATTCCAGTTTGCTACTTGCTCAGTGATGATAACAATTTGGTGATCGCCTTGGCTTAAAGCTAACTCATAGCTGTTATTTTTTTCTGTTTGCTTTTCACCATCGATAAACAGCTGTGCGTTTTCAATGCCTTTAAGGGTCAACGAGCCTTGGCTAAAGCGCCCGGTTGATGCAGTAAATTTTAGTGCTTGCAGGCCACCTAATGTAAGGGCGCTTACTTTGTCGAATGATTGCCACTTTATCTCGTCGCCAAAAATACGAATATTGTCGTTATTTTTTTGTAAGCTTGGTACTAAGTTGGCAATAATAGCGTCACGATGTTCGGTTTGATAAGGCTTTAATTGCATATCATCGCTAAGAGGGCCAATAAACTGAATTGCTGAACGTTCAATAGCGTCTGCCATAGCTGTTGAACTTAGAGAACAAAGTACAAGTGCGCTAAGCGTGGTTTTTAGCTGAGTTTTTTTGTTCAGCCAAGTGGTTGTAAATGTCATAGTTTCGCCTGTTGAAGGTAAGTTTTAGCAATATAGCACGCAGAAAAACTAGCAAAAAGAGCTCTGCGTTAGAATGCTGATGGGTTTGAGGTTCCAGTTATCTGTTGATATGGTGGGCGCTTAGATGAACAATGAGGATGCACAGTGACACTTTTACTTGTTTATATGTTGGTTGCTATTACCGTCTCTTTTTTATGCTCGGTAATGGAAGCGGTGTTATTAAGTATAACGCCAAGCTATGTTGCTATGCTAAGGAAGCAGCAACCTGCATTAGCAAAACGCGTTGCTAAGCTAAAAGATAATATAGACCAACCACTCGCGGCTATTTTAACGCTTAATACAATTGCGCACACAGCTGGTGCTGCAGGTGTTGGTGCACAAGCTGCAGTGGTTTTTTCAGATGCTGCTGTTGGAATAGCCTCGGCAATTATGACCTTATTGGTTCTTGTACTTTCTGAAATCATTCCGAAAACACTGGGTGCAAATTATTGGCGTGGTCTAACACCTATCGTCAGCATTAGCCTTATTTGGTTGGTGGTCATTTTAAAACCTTTCGTTTGGTTTGCAGATATCCTCACGCGCTTTTTGGGGCGTAATTATGATGAGGCCTACTATATTCGCCAAGAAATTGAAGCCATGGCTGATATAGGCACAGAGTCAGGGGCACTTGGTCACGACGAATCTGAGATTATTAGGAGTCTGCTGCGTTTTCGCCACGCTAAGCTAGATACCATAATGACGCCGCGTACTGTGCTGTTTAAAGTGCATAAAGATTTAACTGTTAATCAGTATTTGTCTGAACATGGCTCATCGTCATTCTCTCGGGTGCTGGTATATGACAAAAATGGTGATGATATTATCGGCTTTGTACATAAAAACGATATTATGCTGGCGTATCATCGTTTAGGTGAAGACTATAAGATAAGTAAGCTGGTTAAACCAATTTATACAGTGCCAGAGACCCTGCATGTGCCAACGCTACTTGAAACCTTATTGTCAGGGCGAACCCATATTTGTTTAGTGGTTGATGAGTACGGAGATGTTCAAGGGATTGTGACCTTAGAAGATTTAATTGAGGCGCTGATGGGGCTGGAGATTGTTGATGAACATGACCAATCTGCAAATATGCAAAAAGTGGCTAAGCAGCGTTGGCGACAGCGCTTAGCACGAAGTAATACCATTGTTAGTGATGACAAGCGGGAGCCTTAGCGACGCTGCCCGGTCGCTGTTTTGACCATTTGCCGCCATGAGATTGACCAATTTAAAAAATCTTCTTTGGCTTTCGGGCGGCATAACAAAAAGCCTTGCATTAAGATAAATTCTTTATAGCGGTCTAAGTATTCGAGTTCTTCTACTCGCTCGATCCCCTCGGCGACAATAAATAAATCTTCTTGAATAGCAATATTCACAAGACTACTGACAATGACTTGAGAAAATTGGTCAGTTTCAATATTACTGATCAGCGTTTTATCTATTTTAATCTCGGTAAATGGTAAGGTTTTCAATTGTTGTATGTTGGTAAAGCCGGTGCCAAAGTCATCAAGAGAAATACCAAATCCTCGCATTCTTAATCTGTTTAGTGATTCTAACTGTGCTGCGGTGCGTAAGGCGTATTGCTCGGTTATTTCTAAAATAACTTCACCTGGGGTGAGGTTATTTAAATGTAATATTAGTGCCAATTTATCTGGGCAGCTTAAGTCTTCGAGTTGCGAAGGCGATAAATTAAAAGCCAGTTTTAGGTTAGGATGAAAATGTTCTTTGATTTCAGCAAAGTCGTTGGTCGCTTTTTCAAAGAGCTGAAAGGTAATAAGGTTAATTAAATCTAAATCCTCGGCAACACAAATAAATCGCTCAGGTAGAATTATTTCCTCTTCTTTACTTGTATTTATTCGCGCTAATACCTCAATACTTTCGACACGGTTATCGTGGCGGTTAATTTTGGGTTGGTAAAATGGAATTATTTCGTTGTGACTAATCGCATGAAGTAACAGCGACTCAGAAATAGGGGATTTTGTCCGCTCTACGTGAAATGAAAAATGCTCAAGCTTTTGCAGCAACAAATAAACCTGATTCAACTGCACGGGTTTAGATATATTACCAATCAGATGGGCATTATTTTTACGGGCAATATCAGCTGCTAAATCAATTACTTTGGGATCCATTTCAGAAATGATCGCAATAGCACCATGGTATTTCATTGCGCCTAAATGACGGATCAATTCCATACCATCCATATCGGGCATTTTTAGATCAGTAAAGATAGCATCAAAGAAGTGAGGCGCTTTTTTTACTTTTTCTAGAGCTTCTTCTGCACTTAGGCAAGTAGTGACATGGCTAATTTCCAGCTCATTCAAAATAGCCTGCATAACAATAAGGATCGCTTTGGAGTCATCGACTACGAGAATATGCCTATTTGACTTCACTATATTCACTCCTTGAACGAGAACACTATACTTAAAAGTAGTAGATAAATATTAGTTAGTCATGTTTTTTGGTTGTTTGTGTGCTGGACAGAGTAATTTAAATCGTAGAAGCTTCTCCCTCGTAATTTATTTTGTCCTACGTATAATAGCCGCACTCTTATCTAGTATTTTTACAGATTATGGCAAGACTTCAGTTGAGCTTAGCAAATGAAACCTTCACTTTGCATTTACACGGCTCGCAATTAATACAGTTATTCCATCAACAGCAAGCTATTGCATTTGATAACCCGACTCAGAATAAGTATGAATTTGATTTTCAAGGACAAATAATTAGCTTAGATACCAGCAAAGTGCATGAAAAAAGCTTAGCTATTTATGTTAATCAGCAATTAGTTAGTGAACTTGCACTTCCTGCGGTAGAAGACGCTGAACCAAAACGCGGCATCATTGGCCTGCTAGCACTGGGCTTTAAATTATTTAAAAGTGCAAAAGTAGTGAAAGCTGCTTTAGCGGGTGCATCAGTTGCAGGTTACGCATGGCTTTTTTCTATTGAATTTGCTTTGATGTTAATTGCTTGCTTGGTTGTGCATGAATATGGTCATGTGCGCGCTATGAAATATTTTGGCATTAAAACTAAAGGTATTTATCTTATTCCGTTTGTCGGTGGCTTGGCCGTTTCCGACGATAAAATTACCACCCGTTGGCAAGACGTGGTGATCTCTCTAATGGGGCCTGCATTTGGCTTAATTACCTCAGTACTCGGAGTGGTGCTTTACTACGCCACTGAAATGGAAATATTCGCCGGTGTGGCAGTACTCAGTGCACTATTAAACCTATTTAACTTGTTACCTATTTTGCCCTTAGATGGCGGTCATGTACTAAAAAGCATTAGTTTTTCTATGCGTTCTTGGGTCGGCTTAAGCGTGTGCTTATTAGGCGTGTTATTTGGTTTATGGCTGAGCTATACCTTCGGTTTAATGCTCCTCGTGTTCTTCTTGTTTGTTGGCGCGCTTGAAATTGCATTTGAATGGCGTGGTCGTCATTATTCACACTTAATCCCTCTTGATACTTACGGGCAAGGTTTTTCAGCGGTCATGTACGCATTGGTTGTTGCAGGCCACGTTGCGGTGATGATGCATTTTGCTGATTCAGAAAGCGCAATCCTTAGCTTGCCAATGAAGATTTTATCGAGCTAAGAATTGCATATTAAGCACTGAGTGGGCTAAAACTCAGTGCTTTTGCATTCGTACTAAGGATAAAAGCTCAGCATTAACGATATAAACACGCCGGTGATGATCAGCTGCACAAGGCAAAAGCCCATGATGTCTTTTGCTTTTAAGCCTGCAATGGCGAGAACAGGGAGTGCCCAGAACGGCTGAATTAGGTTAGTCCAGGCATCGCCCCATGCGACAGCCATAGCAACACGTGGCATATCAGCGCCAAGTGTTTGTGCTGCAGGAATGACAATTGGCGCTTGCACTGCCCATTGGCCGCCGCCTGATGGCACAAAGATATTCACAAACCCGGCACTTAAAAAACTCAAAAAAGGCAGCGTTTCGGCTGTTGCAATGGCAATAAATCCTTCAGAGATTTGTTGAGCAAGTCCCGTTTTTACCATAATGGCCATGATCCCAGCATAAAACGGAAATTGAATCACAATACCAGCGCCACTGGGGATTGCTTGCTGTAAGCTTCGGAGTAAATTATGAGGTGTTTGATGCATTAAAATTGCGCTAAATAAGAAAATCGCGATCACGCTATTTAAATTTAAGCCGCCTCCGCTTAGCACAAAATAATAGAATAAATAGCCAAGGCCAACGGCCCCTATCCCCATTCCTAATAAACGACTATGCTCTATGACTTCGGCAGGGCGGGTAGGTGTTGCTGTTTGCTTAGTTTCATCATCAAGCTTTGCGGGGTCAACATAGACGCTGTCTGTCTCGCTTGGCAACATATAGCGATTTACAATCGGCATGATAATAAATAAGCCCACAACAATAGCGATATTAAATGCCGAAAAGATCGTGTTTTCGGTGCCTATTACACCAATACTTTGCTCTGCAAAGTGGCCGTCGGTCGCGATTGTCAGCGGCACTGAACCGGCTAAGCCGCCATGCCAAACAATAAAGCCTGAATATGCACTGGCAACCAATAATCGGTAATCAACGCGGGTTTGTTTTGCAATTGCTTTGGCGAACAAAGCGCCTATGACTAAGCCAAAGCCCCAGTTTAGCCAGCTCGCTAATAAAGAAACGAGCGTCACGAGTATAATTGCTTTGGCTGGAGTATTTGCTAATGTCGCAAGTTTATTGAGTATGCTGCGCATAACTGGAGTACTCGCTAACATGTAGCCTGTTAGAAGTACTAGCAGCATTTGCATGGCAAATTGTAATAGGTTCCAAAATCCACCACCCCAAGCCGCGAGCACTTGCGTGGGCGTTGACGGCGTAAAGAGACTCGCAACGATAAAGCTCAGCAAGGTGAGTAATATAACAAATACAAACGGGTCGGGTAGGTAACGCTCTACTAGTTTAGTGAATGGTTTGGCAACGCGATTTAGCATAGTTTTTATTGTTGTCGTCGAATCGATAAAGCCAATAAATCATGAATAACGATGATTGGCAAATTGCGACGTCGTTGCTTTAGCTTATATTAATAAAACAAATGTTAAAAACGATTACTGAGCATCTTGTTCTAGCACGGCTTTTAAGCGGGCTTGCACTTCTTCTACTAACAAAATTGGCTGGAACTTAGATAAAAAGGCATTACAACCAACCTTCTCAACTAGGGCTTGGTTAAAGCTACCACTGAGTGATGTGTTAAGCACGATGTGTAAGTTCTTCATTCGGCTGTCGTTACGAATTTCGTGGGTTAAACGGTAGCCATCCATTGCTGGCATTTCTGCATCGGTGATCACCATAAGTAATTCTTTTTCGACGTCTTTGCCCTGATCAGCCCAGCCTTTTAACATTTCGAGTGCTTCGAGTCCGTTACGAGCAGGAATAATTTCGATGCCGAGTTGCGATAAAGTATCGCTTACTTGTTTACGAGCCGTTGGTGAATCATCAGCATGAAGAATTTTGCGGCCTGCAAATTCGTTCACGATACTTTTATCAAGAATATCTTCAGAAATATGTACTTCGTACTCAACGATTTCGGCGAGCACTTTTTCTACATCGATTATTTCAACCAGTTGCTCTTGGCCATCGCGTTTCACCTTCGTTAAGGCTGTTAGATAATGATTTTTACCAATCGCAGTTGGTGGCGGCATAATATCAGACCATGTCATATTAATGATTTGATCAACCTTGCCAATTAAAAAGCCTTGTACGGTACGATTGTATTCAGTGATAACGAGGTTTGTATCTTCAATGTGTTTAGCTTCAGGCATGTTAATCGCTCTACGTAAATCAATCACAGGAATTGACTCACCGCGAATATCAACTACACCTGACACTTTCGGGTGTGCGTGAGGAATTTTGCTGATATGAGGCAGTTTAACGACTTCTTTTACTTTAAAAACATTAAGAGCAAATAAGTGGCGACTGTGGAGGTAAAATAGTAAAAGCTCTAAGCGGTTTTCACCGACTAGTTGCGTACGCTTATCAACTGAAGCAAGAACACCTGACATATTTCACCCAAAACAACTAATACAGAGATATTATAGTCTACTATTATTTTTCATCGACATGCATTAGTAATTTCAATCTGTTGCCAAAGAGCAAGCATTCCAGTACCGTATCGTTAATTTCCACCACTGTAAATTGCAAGGATTATGCACTATTTATTAAATCGTATAGTGGTACTTATCCGCAGTCATATTGATCAAGTAAGTTGGCAGGCTGTGGTGGTTACCACGCTTTTGCATATGCTACTTATATGGTGGCTGCTTATGCTTGCAGGAGAGCAAGCTTTAACACCATTAAGTACCTACGTTTATTATTATGTTGTAACAACATCAACAGTTGGCTATGGCGATTTTAGTGCCAGTACTGAGCTTGGCCGCTGGATTGTTGCATTACTACAAATACCTTTTGGTTTAGCATTATTTGGCGTTCTGTTAGGAAAAACAGGGCAAACAGTAACTTATTTAATCAGGCGCGCTATGACGGGTGATAAAAGCTTCGCACATATAAACAATCACATTATTATTTTTGGTTGGCACGATACTCGTACTAAGAAGATGGTTGACTATATTCTAGCCGATCAAAAACGCTTAGATCGTCGTATTCTATTGGCAGTTACTGAACAAATGGAGCATCCATTTTTAACAAATCCGATGGTTGATTTTGCACGCCTAAGTAGCTTTACCGACTTAGATGAGTTGCAAAGAATCGCAATTGAACGCGCCGATAAAATTATTATTGATGGCCAAGATGATGACCAAACGTTTACTACGGCACTGCGCATAAGTAAGTTGGTAAATAAGGATTGTCATATTAGCGCGCATTTTACTGACGAAACCAAAATCGAAATGCTACATGAGCTTTGTCATAATGTTGAATGCAGTAGTGCCAAGTCAGCCGAAATCTTAGTGCGTTCAATGCAAGATCCAGGTTCGAGCCGTGTGCAAGAAGAGTTGTTATCAACACTTCATGGTGATACTCAGTTTAGTTTGCCTATTCCAAAAGGCGTGCAAGCAATGGAGTTTGGCAAGCTGTTTCATCACTTTAAATACAGCCACGATGCTATATTACTGGGTGTAGCACATAATTTAAGTGCAAAAAACATGGATTTAAATCCGCCACTTGACTATGTAGTCAGTGAAGGAGATATTTTGCATTATATTGCTGCGGAGCGTGTTTTGAGTGACGAAGTTGATTGGTCAGCGTTGGTATAGTACCAATCCGTAATAATACTTTTAATTAAGCGAATTGGTATTTATGAATGAAGTTGCGTTTTTAATTATTGTTTTAAGTGCCTACATTTTACCTGTGGTCATTGTGCTCAATAGTAAACGCACTCAAGGCCACGAAAAGAATGCTTGGTTAATTGGTATCATTTTCTTTTCGTGGTTGGCTTTAGTGATGTATTTAACTATTGTCCCTAAACACGGGCGGGTCAAAAAACACCGTAAAATAAAAACGAAGGGTTAACTTACAGCTACTATCTTACTTCAACTGTTTCAATTTATGATCTATCAATGGGTCATCAGGTGAAAGTTGCTGCGCCACCTCTAAAATCTTTATTGCATCGTTTGGGTGTTCATCCTGATGCTTGATTGCGACATCAATCAGCGGCTGAACATCAATTGTGCCATTTTGCTCTTGAATATGCTCTGCTTTTTCTTCAGTCAAAATTGTGTGCGCCTTACTAAGTAAGGCTAGGCGGTGTGCCGAACCGTTGTTGGCTTTATTGAGCCGACGATAATAGTCTTCTTTAAAACGTAACGTTTTTGTCTGCTGTCGAAATTGAGCAATATCGACTTGCTGGTGGCTAATAAAATCAACAGCAACATCTTTATAAAAACCAAATTTATTCAAGTACGTAGCATGAACGCTGTGGCCCATACCGAACACCCGTAAATGGGTGAGTTGTGGGTAGCGTTTAGCATGAGCTCGGTCGATACGATTGGTTGGATCGTAGATGATATAGCCTTTAGCATGACCTAGGTCTAAATCGTGATAATCACCGTTCCAGTCAAATTTTTGTGCGATATCTGTGCTTGAGCGGTCATCCCATGGGGCTTTGTTTTTATTTTTTGTGCTGACAGGATGAAATAACAAGACTTTATCAAGCTTTAATAGATTGGCAAATGCGCCAACAGCAAAGCCACCACGACTCAAGCCATATCCTAATCGTTCTTTAAATCCGCCAATCAATGGTGCTAACTGCTCAATAAAAAACAATAGGTTGCGGTGTCTAAACCAGTTACTAATGCCTAAATGTTGGAAGGCAATTACATTCACATCTTGTTTTTTCGCAAGTTTATAGGCCCAAGGCGAAAAATCATCTGTGAGATCATGTTCTTGGTAGTTGGTTCCCGCTGGTGAGAAGGTGAATAGCAGAGGCTTATTGGCATCGATGATATGGTACTTCACATATACATCACCGAGTAAGTCACCACCGGTAAATGGGACTCGGCTTTGTTGTTGCTCATGTGGGAGATGGGTCCACTCATCTAACCAATATAATAATTTCATACATCCCCCAAGATACCTCTAAAATAAAGGGACAGAATTATAGCAAAAATCACTACTCATTAAAAATGCACGCCTTTTTAATGTGTTATGTTTCGCTCATAGCTATAATCTGTTGCCAATCATGTTCAGTTACTGGCATTACAGATAATCGACCGCCTTTTTTAAGGGCTATTTCGGTAATGGACTCATTGGCTTTAATTGCTTGTAGGCTAACAAGCTTTTTAAGGTGAGATTTATAAGTAACATCGACCACAAACCAGCGCGGGTTATCAGTAGTTGCTTTAGCATCGTAGTAATCGCTATTTAAATCAAACTGAGTTGGGTCGGCATAGGCTTCACGACTGACCGTGGCTATTCCTGCGACACCTACATGTTTACAACTTGAATGATAAATCATTACCAAGTCGCCTTGTTTAATGCCATCGCGTAGAAAGTTTCGCGCTTGATAATTGCGCACGCCATCCCACATAGAGGTTTGCATAGGTGCGTTTTTTAAATCATCAATTGAAAATGCATCAGGTTCGGTTTTAAAAAGCCAATAAGCCATAATGGGGTGCTCTTACAAAGATTTACTTCCAATTAGTCTATAGTATCATTAAACGCTTGTCGGGATTGAGGATAAATAAATGAGCCAAGTATTAGATGACTTACTGTCATTAATGTCGTTAGAAGAGATTGAGCAAGGCTTGTATCGCGGGCAAAGCCAAGATTTAGGGTTTAGAGCTGTTTTCGGTGGCCAAGTAATGGGGCAAGCCTTGTCGGCAGCAAAAGAAACATTACCTGAAGGGCGTATAGTTCATTCACTGCATTCTTATTTTTTACGTCCAGGTGATGCGAGCAAACCAATCGTTTACGATGTAGAAAATATTCGTGATGGTAAGAGCTTTAGTACCCGCCGTGTAAAAGCTATTCAATATGGTAAGCCGATTTTTTACATGACTGCTTCGTTTCAAGGTGAAGAGGACGGCTTATCACACCAAGCGCAGATGCCCGATGTCCCACAGCCTGAAGAATTAAAGTCATCGCTTGAGTTTTACCAAGCGAATGCTGAACTTATTCCTGAACCAATTCGCAATAAGTTTATTCGTGAAGTGCCAATTGAAATGCGTCCAGTGACCTTTCATAACCCATTTAAACCACAAGCAATGGAACCCGTTAAGCATATTTGGTTTAAAGCCAATGGTGAGATGCCTGACGATCAGCGTATTCATAATTACTTACTTGCTTATGCGTCTGACTTTGAGTTTTTACCAACGGCATTACAGCCGCACGGTGTATCGTTTATGCAGCCGAATATGCAGGTTGCGACGATTGACCATGCAATGTGGTTTCACCGCCCGTTTAGACTAGACGATTGGATTTTATATTCGATTGATAGCCCAAGTGCGAGCTCTGGCCGTGGTTTGGTGCGAGGTCAGTTCTTTGACCGTCAAGGCAATTTGGTTGCCTCAACGATCCAAGAAGGGGTCATGCGTCAGCGTTAATCTTTTGCGTGCTGAGCTTGGCTTTGCACTATATCGTCAATTGACTGCCAGACTCGTGCTGGCAGCAATGCCTTCAGATATAAATACACTTCACACAGCTCATTGCTACCCGTTAAGCCTTGCTCTGATTCGGTAATTAGCTTTTGCTCTCGCAAGCTTGAGATAAAACCAATAAGTACTTTTTTGTCAAAGAACTCCGGCGTTTTAATGCCGTGCAACGTGCCTAAACGCTCTGCTAACACTTGGCTTTCGTGCTCAAGTTCTTCACGCTCAATACCGCTACTGGTTTGAATAAAACCAACCACGATAGCGTAACGCTGTAGCGTTAAGCTTAAGGCGCGACCAAGCATTTCGAGTTTTGCTAAGCAGTCGTTGCTATTGGTGATTTTGATATTATCACCTTCAATTTCAATAAGGTCTTGATCAACAAAGCTTGCGAGCACGCGAGTAATGTAGTTTTCATCTAGCTCATGCAAGAACCACTCTTTAGCGAACAGCGGGTAAAAGCGTGCAATCAAGGCACGGCAATCTGCCATGGTAGTTTGATGTGCTTTGAATAAATGCAGCGCAAGCAAGCTTGGTACAGCAAATAAGTGCAATACGTTATTACGGTAGTAGTTGAATAGCGTCTTTTCTTTGTCGTTAATAGCGATAATTTCGCCAAATTCATCACTGATGACGTCAAACTTATTAAGCTTAAGTGCATGCTCTAATAGCTGTTCAGCACTTTCGTTAGGTGTTGTTACCTTGTCGCTGTAACTTGCGCTGCGTTGTAAATGTAGATAAAACTCAAGTTGCGCAATCAACTTAGGTTTACTTAACGCATGTTTGTCATTCACCAATAAAATCATCGCGAGTAGATTCACCGCATTGAGTGCAGCGGCACTATTAATATTAACCATGACTTTATCGGCAAGATTCGCTACCTGCGGTCCAAGCCATTGTGGCTTTTGTACATCGGTTGGGTGAATAGACTCGCGCCAATCAGGTTGCTGTTCATTAAGGTATTGATTTATCGAAATAGGATCACCAAAATTTAAGTAACCACGACCATAGTTTTTCAGGTTTTTAATGGCTTTAAAAATCCCCAAGACCGACTCACCTTTTTTATCGTTACCGGCCAGCTCTTTTAAGTAAGTATTAATTTCCATTACGTGCTCATAACCGATGTATACAGGCACAATAGAAATAGGGCGATCTATGCCACGAAGCATGGCTTGCAACGTCATGGCGAGCATACCTGTTTTTGGTGGTAACAAACGACCAGTACGGCTACGGCCACCTTCAGTGTAAAACTTCACTGAGTAGCCTTTAATAAATAACTGGCTCAGATACTCTTTAAATACTGATGAATATAACTTGTTGCCCGCGAATGAGCGGCGAATAAAGAAAGCACCACTACGACGGAAAATACCACCTGCCGGGAAGAAGTTTAAGTTAATACCAGCGGCTATATGCGGTGGTACTAAACCTAAGTGATAAATAGAGTAGGTCAGTAATAAGTAATCCATGTGCGAGCGGTGACAAGGCATATAAATAATTTCATGGCCTTTATCAGTGAGCTCGTGAACTTGCTCTGAAAACTTAATGTCGATGCCGTTATAAAGTTTATTCCACAGCCAAGTTAATACACGGTCAGCAACACGAATGGTGGCATCGCTGTAATTGGCAGCAATTTCATCAAGTAGCTTCAGCGCATTTTGACGAGCTTGCTCTTGGCTGATGTTTTTTTCTTTTGCTTCTATTTGAATCGCTTTTTTTATTGTTGGTGATGCAAGTAGCGAATTAAAAAGCTGTTCACGCGATGGCATTTTTGGCCCTGTAGCAGCCAGTTTTTGACGGCGAAAGTGCACACGAGCTACGCGTATTAACTTATGTGGTAGCTCATCAACATCGGCTTTTTCATTGACTAATAAAGATAAGTCGAGTGGTTGGCTAAATCGAATAAAGTTATCACGCCCAGAAAATAGCAACACAAAGAACTTGCGAAACCAGCTGGGTGTTAATGAATGAGACACCAAAGTACCTAAACCAGGCTTTTCTTTTCCTGGGTTACGACCCCATAAAATGGTCACCGGGATCACTTGGACGTTTTGCTCACCAGATTGCATTAGGTGGTCAATAATGTGTTTGCCTTGCTGCAAGGCATTACTTGGTTTGCTTTTATTACCAAATAGCGGTGGTGGGTTTTGAATACCAATAAAGCGGTTAAGTTCGGCATTACCTAATAACTGCTCTTCGGTTGGGTCAGGTAAGCCATATTTTTTACATACCCGCGCCAGTGCCGCTAAATCAGAGCGCGCATTCAGCCTCACAATATAAAAAGTTGGATTGGCAGGGTTTAGATTGTATTGTTCAATAGGGTTCTCAGGCAGAACTTTGCTTTTTACTAGCAAGCGGTTCATCCCAGCAGAAATAGCATTTAAACAACGATTAATGATACGCATCAACTCACCAAAGTTTTATACCAACTAGGTTTAGTGCCTAAGACAGCTCACTTTATTAAGCCAATTGGTATTAGTAAATATACAGTAGACCACATGCGGTCAAAATAAGCGGCATAGAATAACAATTATTAACTGGACTGACCATTGCAACATTGTATGGCTTTTTGTTTCTTTACCTAACTATAGTAAGCAAAGACATACCTTGGCTGAATTTAGTTCTATTTCATTTAAATTTCATTTTGATAAGGCGTCGAGTGTATTAATTCTAAAAAGTTGTTGCATTTATCACCAATATAACTATAATACGCAGGCTTTCAAAATTCCCTCGGGAACTTGGAAGGAAAGATTAAGCTTGGATTTCAAGCTAATAAACAGGAATTCCGATTTGGAATTCAACGTAGATATAAGAGAACAGCCGACATCTTAGTTAGTAAGATTGTTTCGGTCGTTTTTTTATGCTCTTTTTAAATGCTCTTTATATTGAGGTTTAAGAATGTCAAATCAACGCATTCGTATTCGCCTAAAAGCTTTTGACCACCGTTTGATTGACCAATCAACGGCGGAAATCGTGGAAACTGCGAAACGCACTGGCGCTCAAGTACGTGGTCCAATTCCACTACCTACACGCTTTGAACGTTTTACTGTACTAACTTCACCGCACGTTAACAAAGACGCGCGTGATCAGTACGAAATCCGCACCCATAAACGTCTGATCGACATCGTAGAACCAACTGACAAGACTGTTGACGCTCTTATGCGTTTAGATCTTGCTGCTGGTGTTGATGTTCAAATCAGCCTGGGTTAATCGGAAGATTAGAGAGGTTTTAGGAAAATGGCATTAGGTCTAGTCGGTCGTAAAGTGGGTATGACACGTATCTTCACTGAAGATGGTGTATCTATCCCTGTGACAGTTATCGAAGCGACTCCTAACCGCATTGCACAGATCAAATCTGACGCAACAGACGGTTATAACGCGCTTCAAGTAACCGCAGGCACTAAAAAAGCAAGCCGTGTAAACAAAGCAGCAGCGGGTCACTTCGCTAAAGCTGGTGTTGAAGCGGGTCGCGGTCTGTGGGAATTCCGCCTAAATGGTGGTGAAGGCGATTTTGAAGTAGGCGCTGAGCTTACTGTTGAATTATTCAACGAAATCAACAAAGTTGACGTAACCGGTACTTCTAAAGGTAAAGGTTTCCAAGGTGGTGTTAAGCGCTGGAACTTCAGCATGCAAGACGCTACTCACGGTAACTCTCTATCTCACCGTGCTCCTGGTTCAATCGGTCAAAACCAATCACCTGGTAAGGTGTTTAAAGGTAAGAAAATGGCCGGTCACATGGGTGCTGAGCGTGTAACGACTCAAAACTTAGAACTAGTTCGCGTTGACGCTGAGCGTAACTTGCTTTTAGTTAAAGGTGCAGTACCTGGCGCTATCGGCGGTGACGTTATCGTTAAACCAGCTGTTAAAGCATAAGTCCTGGAGATTTAGTGATGGAATTAGCAATTAAAGACGCTTCTGGCGCTCTTGAAGTTTCTGAAGCTACTTTTGGACGTGAGTTTAACGAAGCATTAGTACACCAAGTAGTTGTTGCTTACGCAGCAGGTGCTCGTCAAGGTACTCGTGCTCAGAAGACACGTTCTGAAGTTAGCGGTGGTGGTAAAAAACCATGGTCTCAAAAAGGTACTGGCCGTGCACGTGCTGGTACAATTCGTAGCCCAATTTGGCGTTCAGGTGGCGTTAGCTTCGCAGCTAAACCACAAGATCATAGCCAAAAAGTAAACCGTAAAATGTACCGCGGTGCGATCAAAAGCATCTTATCTGAATTAGTTCGTCAAGAGCGTTTAATCGTTGTTGAACAGTTTGGTCTTGAAGCACCAAAAACTAAAGAACTAGTTGCTAAGCTTAAAGAACTTGAGCTTAAAGATGTTCTAATCGTGACTGAAGAAGTAGATGAGAATCTTTTCTTATCGGCACGTAACCTATACAAGGTTGACACGCGTGATGTAGCTGGTATCGATCCTGTAAGCCTAATCGCTTTCGATAAGGTACTTATTACAGCTGCTGCTGTTAAGCAACTTGAGGAGGCGCTAGCATGATCCGTGAAGAACGTCTTTTAAAAGTGATCCTTGCTCCACACATCTCTGAAAAAAGCACTATCGCTGCTGAAGAGAACAACACGATTGTTTTCAAAGTAGCTTCTAATGCAACTAAAGCTGAAATCAAAGCTGCTGCAGAAAAGCTTTTTGAAGTAGAAGTAACTGGTGTTCGCACACTAAACGTTAAGGGTAAAACAAAACGTACTGGCATGCGTTTCGGTCGTCGTTCAGACTGGAAGAAAGCTTACGTTACTCTTAAAGAAGGTAGCGAGCTAGACTTTGTCGGCGGCGCCGAGTAATAAGGGGAGTTAGAATTATGGCACTTCAAAAGTGTAAACCAACTTCTGCGGGTCGTCGTCACCTGGTTAAAGTGGTTAACCCAGATTTACATAAGGGTAAACCTTACGCACCACTACTAGAGAAAAACTCTAAGTCTGGTGGTCGTAATAACAAAGGTCGTATCACGGTTCGTCACATCGGTGGTGGTCACAAGCATCATTACCGTGTAATCGACTTTAAACGCACTAAAGATGGCATTCCAGCTGTTGTTGAGCGTCTAGAGTATGATCCAAACCGTAGCGCAAACATCGCTCTTGTATTATATGCAGACGGTGAGCGTCGTTACATTATTGCACCTAAAGGCTTAAAAGCGGGTGATTCAATCCAGTCTGGTATTGATGCACCAATCAAACCTGGTAACACGTTACCAATGCGCAACATGCCTGTAGGTTCGACTGTTCACAACGTAGAATTAAAACCAGGTAAAGGCGCGCAAATCGCACGTTCTGCTGGTGCATACGTTCAAATCCTTGCTCGTGAAGGTCAATACGTAACTCTACGTCTTCGTTCTGGCGAAGTTCGTAAAGTTCCATCTGACTGTCGCGCAACACTTGGTGAAGTAGGTAATGCTGAGCATATGCTTCGTTCACTAGGTAAAGCTGGTGCAAATCGCTGGCGTGGTATCCGTCCGACAGTTCGTGGTGTTGCCATGAACCCGGTAGATCACCCGCACGGTGGTGGTGAAGGTCGTACATCTGGTGGTCGTCATCCTGTGTCTCCATGGGGTAAACCGACTAAAGGTGCTAAGACACGTAAGAACAAGCGTACTGATAAATTTATCGTACGTCGTCGTACTAAATAATAGTTGAGGAATAGCCATGCCACGTTCTCTCAAGAAAGGTCCTTTTATTGACCTACACTTGCTGAAGAAGGTAGAGAAAGCGTTGGAAAGCGGTGACAAGAAGCCAATTAAAACTTGGAGCCGTCGTTCAATGATCATACCTAACATGATCGGATTGACCATCGCTGTCCATAATGGTCGTCAGCACGTTCCTGTGTTTATCACAGACGAAATGATCGGTCACAAACTAGGTGAATTTGCACCAACTCGCACTTACCGCGGTCACGCTGCGGATAAGAAAGCGAAGAAACGTTAAGAGGAGAATGATAAATGCAAGCATTAGCTAAACATAAATTCGCCTCTGGTTCGGCGCAAAAAGCACGTCTAGTTGCAGATCAGATCCGCGGACTTCCGGTTGATCGCGCTCTAGAAATCCTGGCGTACAGCCCTAAAAAAGCGGCTGTATTAGTTAAGAAAGTACTTGAGTCTGCTATTGCTAACGCAGAGCATAACGAAGGTGCTGACATTGATGAGCTTCGTGTAACTACGATCTTTGTGGACGATGGTCCTACAATGAAGCGTATTATGCCACGTGCTAAAGGACGCGCTGACCGCATCCTTAAGCGTACAAGCCACATCACTGTTGTGGTTTCAGATAGCTAGGAGTATAAGTAATGGGACAAAAAGTTCATCCTACTGGTATTCGCCTAGGTATCTCTAAACCTTGGGTTTCTACCTGGTACGCGAATTCAAAAGATTTCTCTGATCAGCTTTTTGGCGATCACAAAGTACGTGCATTCCTAACTAAGGAATTAAAAGCGGCTTCTGTGTCTAAAATCGTTATCGAGCGTCCAGCTAAATCTATCCGTGTAACAATTCACACAGCTCGTCCTGGTGTTGTTATCGGTAAAAAAGGCGAAGACGTTGAAAAACTACGTCAAGCAGTAACTAAGATTGCAGGTGTTCCGGCTCAGATCAATATTTCTGAAGTTCGTAAGCCTGAACTTGATGCACAACTAGTAGCTGACGGTATTGCGTCACAGCTAGAGCGTCGTGTTATGTTCCGTCGCGCTATGAAGCGTTCGGTACAAAATGCAATGCGCATTGGTGCAAAAGGTATCAAAGTTGAAGTTAGCGGTCGTCTTGGCGGTGCTGAGATCGCACGTTCAGAATGGTATCGTGAAGGTCGTGTACCTCTACATACTCTACGTGCTGATATCGACTACGCAACTTCTGAAGCCTTAACCACTTATGGTATCATTGGTGTTAAAGTTTGGATCTTCAAAGGCGAAGTTATTGGTGGTTTACCACTAGTACAAGAGCAAGAGAAGCCAGCTAAACGCGCGCCAAAGAAAGCCAAAAAAAGTGCTAAGTAGAGGTAGCGAGTAATGTTACAGCCAAAACGTACAAAATTCCGTAAAATGCACAAAGGCCGCAACCGCGGTTTAGCGCAAAACGGTAACAAAGTAAGCTTCGGTACTTTCGGTTTGAAAGCTACTGGTCGTGGCCGTATGACTGCTCGTCAAATCGAAGCAGCTCGTCGTGCTATGACACGTCACGTAAAGCGTCAAGGTAAAATCTGGATCCGTGTATTCCCAGATAAGCCAATTACGAACAAGCCATTAGAAGTTCGTATGGGTAAAGGTAAAGGTTCTGTTGAATATTGGGTTGCTGAAATTCAACCTGGTAAAGTACTTTACGAAATGGAAGGTGTTTCTGAAGAGCTTGCTCGTGAAGCATTTAACCTTGCAGCGCGTAAATTACCATTCACAACAACTTTCGTAACTCGGACGGTGATGTAATGAAAGCTAGCGAACTAAAAGACAAAAGCGTAGAAGAGCTAAACGCTGAACTTCTAGGACTTCTTCGTGAGCAGTTCAACCTGCGCATGCAAGCAAGCACTGGTCAGTTAGCTCAGACACACACGCTAAGAACAGTACGTCGCGATATCGCGCGTGTAAAAACAGTTATTAACCAGAAGGCAGGTCAATAATGAGCGATAAAATCCGTACTCTTCAAGGCCGTGTAATCAGCGACAAGATGGATAAATCTTTCACTGTTGCTATCGCACGTTACGTGAAGCACCCAGTATATGGTAAATTCATCAAACGTACGACTAAACTACACGTACATGACGAAAACAACACAGCTCAAACTGGTGACGTAGTTACTATTCGTGAGTGTGCTCCTATTTCTAAGACTAAGTCTTGGACTTTAGTAGACGTTGTTGAACGTCCAAAGCAAGCTTAATTTTTAATTAAGTTTACTTACTAAAAAGCCCCGGCATTTGCTGGGGCTTTTTGTTTTTAAAATAAAGCTATCAGCTTTGAGACGTCAGTTGAGCGTTAGACTTGTTTGCTGCAGAGTTTCCCGCAGCTTTAAAACCTCATATGGCACTCATGCTGAATCCAAATCATCTCTACGAATAGACTTGAGCTAGAACCTTAAACTTTACTCTTGCTAAAACGCCACTTTTTCTTATGAACTAATTCATTCATTTAACACTCTTAAAAATAAAAATGAGGCGTTTGGGTGCTAAAAGGGACTTACAAAGCATGGATCATCTCGATTACGCTACATGCTGTGCTTTTGTTGTTATTTGCTCAATATGGAAAGTTTGTGAAACTACCAGTAGCAGCCACAGAGCCGCCAAAAGTAATCAACGCGTATGTGAGTGTCGATTTAACTACCTTACCTAGTTTTCAGAAAGCCCAAGACAAACCTTTACCGGAGCAGTCGCAAGCAATGCCTGATGAGGCTAAGCCTTTGCCAGAAATAGAAGAAGCTTCTCATAGTGGTTCTGGGCAGAGTAGCGATGTTGAGGTCGTTGAGCACTTAGTTAATGAGCCCAAAGAAGCAACCACTGAGATCGTTAAGTCTAATCAAGCATCTGATAATTCAAAAACACCCGAAGCACCCTTTAAAAAGCTCAACCCGTATGCGCCAATCCCAGAGCTTAAATTTGAAAATAAAGCGACTAGTGCATCAGCATTTGGGAAAGTTGAAGCTACGAATAATAATTTGCCTACAGGCAGGGTAACAGTGCCCGAACAACTAACCGTGTCAGATAAGGCAACCGTCATTTGGCAAAGTGGCGATGGTAGCAAGCGTATCGAGGTGCTAAATGGTATGTGTTATGGCATAAATTTCAATTCGGTGTTTGGTAAATCTGGGGTGCCAAGTGGATCGCCAAGACCCTGCGAAGACAAAGACGCTAAGTTATTTAAAGAAATAATGAATAAATGGAGTAATAAATAATAAAACACTTTACCTCAACTTAACTTGAGATTTTAAAGTAGCGTTTTTTGTAATGGATAACGCTATGAACTCACTAGAAAACTATTTATTAAGCTTACAGATTAATTGCTATCAAGCGTCAGCGATTCAAATTTCTCAAGTACAAACGCGTATTTGGCAGTCATTACAAAATAATTCTAGTTATGCACATAGCGTAATCGAAGAGTTTGATTTGAATGGACAGCCTAGCCATTACCAGCATGCAGCCCTATTTACACTGGTTTTATTGCAGCTTGGCTATAAAATAAAGCCAACGCCAGAAAACGCTTTATCGGTAAGGCATAACCATTTGTTACATGACATTCGTCTTGTCGAGCAGTTAAACGCTAGTGGGGCTTAAGTCATCTTGTATCGTATAAAAAGGCACTTAGCCGAAACTAAGTGCCTTGGCTTAACGAAGTTACCAAATCATTTCTACAAATTCTGGGTGATCCACAAATGGGTTGCGGTTACCTTGATGTTCGTAAGCTGCTTGGTTACGGTCAAGCTCTAATTGGCTAACAGGATCCTCGTTATGCCATTTTAATAACATAGCAACGACCCAGTTCTCAAATACCTGATCAGATGAACCATTCAATACAGCGTTACTGTAGGTTGTGTTGTTTTGCCATGAGCCAATCACGTTTTCATAGCGTGTTGCCATATAGAAATACGCTCTTGCAAAGTCACCTTTAAATTCATCAATAGGTTCAAAAACCGTTCCTGAGTAATTTAATGAGCTAGCAGCGCTGCCTAATTTGCTGCCGTTACTAGAGGTGTAGCTTGCACTACCAACTTCACCAAATGGGTAGTTACTACGTTTTGAATTTACATAACCATCAGTAGCAAAAATGTGATGTACGTCTGAATTCATTGGCTCAACTGTACCGCCAAACCAACTTTTCGGGAAAGAATGCTCACGGTTGTAGCAATCTGCTTCGCTGTTGTATGTACCACATTGATCGCTCACAGCAACATAGTTGTAACTGTCTTGGCCTGCAGGGTTTTCTGAATAACGGTCTAAAATAGAGTTGTCGTTTTCAAAATACTTATCGCGTGAGGCAACATCGTAAAAACTCCAAATAGCTGAATAGCCTTGTGAGTTGTGATCTTTAATGAGGTTGTATAACTCTGTTTTCAGTGCATAACCACTAAGGCCTTGCGTTGTAACATAGTATCCCGTTGGCTCTGTTGGTGTTGTACCACCACCGTCACCGCCGCCTGAGTTATCACCCAAAGTAAACGGCGTAGCTTCCGAGCTTTGGAAGCTTGCACCACTGGCAAGTACTGTTTGAGCTAAAGAAAGATTGTAACTGCCATTGCCGAATGAGCAGCATATGCCATCACCATAGCTATCAAAAATAGTAAAGGTATAGTCACCATCAGTTAAACATGCTTGCTCACTGTACTGAGTATTTGCAGCATAGCTGCCGCCTGATGCTACTGTGCTACCTTGGCTGTTAGTGATATGCCAGCTGGTTTCTTCACCATAGTTATCGGTAGTGAGGGTTAAAGATACTTGGTTATCGGCGCAGCTGCCCGAAGGTGGTGGTGTTGAGCCCGTGCTTGGTGCAAAGTTATCAACATAAACCACTTCGCTGCCATCAAAGCCTGTTACATCGTAAAAGCGCAGGCCAACACTAATTGAGGTAGTCGCAGAAGCTGTATACTGATAGCTGATTTGTTGCCATTGATTCGTTAATGCTGAATTAGAGTAACCTTGATAGCCATCAACCACTAAGCGAGCTTTTACGCCGCCTTCAGTATGGTAAACCCAAGCAGAAAACTCATAGCTTTCACCGGCCACTACATCAACTAATTGCTGTAAATCGGTATTACTTTGCGTGCCAGTATTAACCACAACTTGCGCTGAGTAATTACCTGAGTAAACCACATTACTATTAGCGCTAAGACTAATACCGCTATCTATGGTGCTCCAGCTTGCAGGGGTGTTTGCTGACCAGTTTTCGAAGTCGGCATTATTAACATTTGCCAATGCTGAACTCGCTAAACACAGTAAACTACTGGCTAGCATGTATTTTTTACATGTCCCGTGTGACATCGTTGTTTCCTTTTTATATTTTAATAGTTTTTGCTGTTCTCAAAATGAACACAGCGAGTATAGGCTAATCGGCTTATGTTGCAATAATGTTAATTAATAAAAGTTTCTTATTGGGTAATTTTTGCTTTTAACATGTTTTTTTTGGATAAATACTAAATTAATAACTAAATGGAATATCAAAGCAGATTCTATTCTTTTTTAATCGCCTCAGACCCCGTTATTCTTCACGCTCAGATAAACCTTTAAAGCATTTTTGTTTAGTCTTTAAAGTCGAAAAAATTGTTCGCGAAATGACGGTAGTAAGTTCGTTTCGCAGTTAACTTTTCAGGGTTACGAGGAATAAATTCATGTTGTTAAGTCAACTAAATGCAGCGGCGAGCCCGCTATCGCAAGAGCAAGTACAAAAGCTGCAAGGCTTAGTGGCTGAACTTAATCCAATTCAGCAAGCGTGGGTAAGTGGTTACTTAGCTGCTAACGCAAATGCAGGTGCATTAACTGGTGGTGTTGCTGCCGCTCCAGCTGCGGGTGATGCTGCACCACTGACTATTTTATACGGCTCGCAAACGGGTAACGCCAAAGGCGTGGCGAGCAAGTTAAAAGAGCAAGCAGAGTCGCGCGGTCTAACGGCTAAGCTAGTAAACATGGCTGACTACAAACCAACAGCCCTGAAAAAAGAAAAGTTTATCACGGTTGTTGTTTCAACCTACGGTGAGGGTGAGCCACCAGAAGATGCTGAAAGCCTCCATGAATTTTTAACGACTAAAAAAGCACCAAAGCTAGATGGTGTTAAAGTGGCTGTGATTGGCTTAGGTGACTCAAGCTACGAATTCTTCTGCCAAACAGCAAAAGATTTCGAAGAGCGTTTTAACAAGCTTGGCGCAGAAACTATTTTCCAGCGTGCTGACCTAGATGTTGATTACGATGATGAAGCTGCTAAGTGGATTGATGGTGCACTTGATGCGTTTGAACCAGATCTTAAAGCGCAGCAGCAAGCAAGTGGTGGTCAAGTTGTGGCGATGCCATTTGGAGCAGCAGCGCCAGCAGCAAGCCAATACACCAAGCAAAACCCATTTGCTGCAGAGCTAAGTGTTGTGCAAAAAATTACCGGTCGTGACTCAACTAAAGATGTGCGTCATATTGAAATCTCATTAGAAGGTTCAGACATCACCTATACACCGGGTGATTCGCTGGGCGTTTACTTCTTGAATGATGAAGCACTTGTTGATGAAGTCCTTGCGCTTACCCAAATCGATGCATCTAGCACGGTTAAACTAGGCGACGAAGAGCTCAGTATTCGTGATGCATTAATCGAAAAATTAGAGTTAACCCAGTCATATCCAGGTTTTGTTGAAAAATATGCAACAGCAACTGGCAACCCTGAATTATTAAAGTTAGTTGAAGATAAAGCGGCAATGCGTGAGTACATCGAACCTCGCCAAATCTTCGATATTATTCGTCAAAACCCAGCTCAACTAGAAGCGCAAACCTTAGTAGACTGCTTACGTAAACTACAAGCGCGTTTATATTCGATTGCATCTAGCCAAGCTGAAGTTGAAGATGAAGTTCACTTAACTGTGGGTCTGGTTGAGTTTGATGCATTTGGTAGCGAGCACTTAGGTGGGTGTTCTGGCTATTTAGCGCGTCGTGCTGAAGAAGGTTGCAAAGTAAAAGTATTCAGTGAGCATAACGATAATTTCCGTTTACCGGCTAATGATGAAACGCCAATTATTATGGTAGGTCCGGGTACGGGTATTGCACCATTCCGTGCGTTTTTACAAGAGCGTGATGCTCGTGAAGCAAGTGGTAAAAACTGGTTATTCTTTGGTAACCCACACTTTACTCAAGACTTCTTATATCAAGTTGAAATTCAAGGTTACTTGAAGTCAGGTTTACTGACTAAAGTGGATGTGGCGTTTAGCCGTGATCAAGCGGAAAAAGTATATGTTCAAGACAAACTTCGCAAAAACAGCCAAGAAGTATTTGCTTGGTTAGAAGCGGGTGCTCATTTCTATATATGTGGTGATGCAAACCGTATGGCGAAAGATGTTCATCAGGCGCTTGTAGACATTATCAAAGAAAATAGCGGCAAAGATGATGAACAAGCTGAGCAATATTTAAAAGATTTACGTAGCGCAAATCGCTATCAGAAAGACGTGTACTAATCACGTTTAAAGCTAACAGCCGTCACTGTAACAAATTTAGGAAATACCATGAGCGAACAAGACAAAAACGTAAAGCTTTCTGATAACGAGCGTTTGAAAAGAGAAAGTAATTTTTTACGTGGCACAATTGAGCAAGATTTAAAAGACGAGATCACCGGTGGTTTCACTGCTGATAACTTCCAACTGATCCGTTTCCACGGCATGTACCAGCAAGATGACCGTGACATTCGCCCTGAACGCGCTAAACAAAAATTAGAGCCGTTACATAACGTTATGCTACGTGCTCGTATGCCTGGCGGTATCATCAAGCCAGAGCAATGGTTAGCGATTGATAAGTTTGCTGAAGAGAAAACCAGCTATGGCAGTATTCGTTTAACCACGCGTCAAACTTTCCAGTTCCATGGTGTGCTTAAGCCAAATATTAAAGGCATGCACCAAATGCTTAATAGCGTGGGCATTGATTCAATTGCAACGGCGGGCGATGTAAACCGAAACGTATTATGTACGACTAACCCTGTTGAGTCTGAGCTTCACCAAGAAGCTTACGAGTGGGCTGCGAAGATCTCAGAGCACCTATTACCAAAAACCAAAGCATACGCTGAAATTTGGTTAGATGGTGAAAAGAGTGAAACCACTGAAGAGCCAATTTTAGGTTCAACTTATTTACCGCGTAAGTTTAAAACCACAGTAACAATTCCACCGAATAATGAAGTGGATGTGCATGCGAACGACCTAAACTTCGTGGCAATTGCAGAAAACGGCAAGTTAGTTGGTTTTAACGTGTTAGTGGGTGGTGGTCTTGCGATGACTCACGGTGATACAGCAACGTATCCTCGTAAAGCGGATGACTTTGGTTTTATTCCACTTGAGCACACCTTGAAAATTGCTGAACACGTGGTGTCTGTACAACGTGATTGGGGTAACCGCTCAAACCGTAAAAATGCAAAAACTAAGTACACACTTGACCGTGTAGGTTCTGATGTATTTAAAGCTGAAGTTGAAAAACGTGCCGGTGTTAAATTTGAACAGAGCCGCCCGTATGAGTTCACTCACCGTGGTGACCGTATCGGTTGGGTTGAAGGTATTGATGGTAAGCACCACTTAACGCTGTTTATTCAAAGTGGCCGTATTTTAGATTACCCAGATAAACCGCTAAAAACAGGCTGTCGTAAAATTGCTGAAATTCACCAAGGTGATTTCCGCATGACGGCAAACCAAAACTTGATCATCGCAGGTGTTCCGGCTGATCAAAAAGCGGTAATCGAAGAGATCGCTCGTAACCATGGCCTGATTGATGACAGCCATACAGAGCAGCGTAAAAACTCAATGGCGTGTGTGGCATTACCAACGTGTCCGTTAGCGATGGCAGAAGCTGAGCGTTATTTACCAAGCTTAATTGAGAAAACAGAAGCGCTATTAGCGAAACATGGTATTGGCGATGACAACATCATTATGCGTGTTGTGGGTTGTCCGAATGGCTGTGGCCGTGCAATGTTGGCAGAAGCGGGTCTGGTTGGTAAAGGTCCAGGAAAATACAACGTGTACTTAGGTGGTAACCGTGAAGGCACGCGTATTCCAAAACTGTATTTAGAAAATGTTGGCGAAGACGTATACCTAGACGCATTCGATAAGCTAATTGGCCAATGGGCAAGTGAGCGTAATGAAGGCGAGTGTTTTGGTGATTTTGTAATTCGCAAAGGCATTGTTGCTGAAGTTAAAGTTTCAGTAACTGATTTTCACGCATAATTTTATAAGCGACACCGCTTTAAGGTTTGGAATTAACCATGAGTGAATTTAAAAACATCTTAACGATGAGCAAAGAAAACCAAACAGCCATGCTGGCTGATATAAATGGTCTTCTGGCTGATAAAAGCGCTGAAGAGCGTGTTGCTTGGGCACTTGAAAACTTACCAAGCACGCACTTTTTGTCGTCGAGTTTTGGTATTCAAGCGGCGGTGATGTTGCACTTAGTGACATCACAGCAGCCAGATATTCCGGTGGTACTGACAGATACCGGTTATTTGTTTCCTGAAACCTATCAGTTCATTGAGCAAATGACCGAACGACTTTCGCTTAATCTTAAAGTTTATAAAGCTGAGCTTAGCCCTGCGTGGCAAGAAGCGAAGTTTGGTAAGCTTTGGGAGCAAGGTGAAGAAGGCATTAAGCAGTACAATCAACTGAATAAAGTTGAGCCAATGACTCGTGCCTTAAACGAGCTGGATGCAGGTACTTGGTTTAGTGGCTTGCGTCGCGATCAGTCATCTAGCCGAGCTGATAAGCAAATTGTTGAAATCAGCCGAGGGACTGTGAAAGTGTATCCACTTATTGAGTGGAACAACCGTGACATCTATCAGTATCTAACGAAACATGATTTACCTTATCACCCACTTTGGGAGCAAGGTTATGTGTCGATGGGCGATGTTCACACAACACGTAAACTTGAACCGGGCATGACAGAAGAAGAGACGCGTTTCTTCGGTTTAAACCGTGAATGTGGCTTACATATTGACGGTGATGGTATCTAATCCTAAATTCCTATCAGAATTTTCGTAAAGCGTAACCAAGGTTGCGCTTTTTTTGTGCTATTTATATACAATCTCAGGCTTAATTCTGTGAGAGAAAATTATGAGTCGTGTTGTTGTATTTTTATTTTTATTATTTATTGCTCCTTTAGTACGAGCTGAAACGCTGCGTGTTGCACTCTATGACACAGATTACCCTCCTTATCATTTTGCGAGCGAGAAACAAAAAGGCTTAGTTGATGAGCTACTTGAACGTTTCGCTGAAAAGTACAAAGTGCAAATTAGTTATATTCTCGTACCTGAAGTGCGCTCTCAGCATTTACTGGATGAGGGAAAGGTTGATGTGAGGTTGGAGTCTGAGCAGTGGTACAGAGGCGAAAATCACTATTATTGGAGTGATATGATTGCAGTTGTCGAAGACGTGCTGGTGATGCCAAATGGTTGTCATATCCCTCCACTTGATAAACTGAATGGTTTTGCTGTACTGACGCGATTTGGCTATACCTATCCGCAATTTGAAGCTTTGTTTGCTTCAGGAAAAGTACACCGAGAAGACTTCTATTCTGAATTAGACATGTTGAATGCTTTACTTGATCAAAAACAAAATCAACGTGTTGCCGTCATCGCAAAAAATACCTTGCAATGGTATGCCGCACAAAATGATGCCTTTAAAAAGTTTACTGTTAGTGACTACAACGTGGGCAAAGCGCCGATGCAACTACAGTTCATTTATAATGAAAAAGGTAAGCGCATGAGCGAAAAATTTAATGACTTTATGAAAGGTCTTAAATCATCGGGGGAATTTGCTAAGATTGTGAGTAACTACCAATAATGTGTAAATGGAATTATGAAACGCTTTTGTTATTTTGCTGTGATGCTGCTCTTAACCAGTGTTGCGCTGCTGTTTTACATTAAAAAGCCAGACGGTAAACCTTACCTAGAGCTGGGCATGTTTGAGCGTTATTCAGAAAAAGTCAGTGATGATGTGAGTGATTTTGCTTCGCAAGGAGCCGATACGCTTACTAGCCAAGCTAAAAAGCTCACTGAGAAGTTGAGCTTGAGCAAAGACGCAAATGCACCTGTTGTTGTTTATAAATGGCAAGATGAACAAGGGCAGTGGCACTATGCTGATACACCCCATCCTAATTATTTTAGTATCGCGGTAAGTTTAGATCCGAACGATATAACTGTGTTACCTGCAGAGACATTTCAAGCAGATGAGAAGCAAGCAGCAACAGTTAAAGCTGACGAAACACCTTCAACGCTTGGGGTATACGACCCTAAAAACGTACAAAAAATGATGCAAGACGCTGAGCAAGCAAAACAGCTTATGGAGCAACGTAACAAGCAACTTGAACAGCAGCTCAAAAAGCAAGGTGGAAATTAACTTTGTTTGTTTTGCGCTGTGAGGTCGCTTTCCATTTTCATCAGTAAAATAGTGAGATAAATTTTGGTGGGTAGTGAGAATAGCACACCAACAGCAATACACGCTGCGCTGATCATAATGCCATGTATACCCATGCTATCACTTAAGTAATTACCGGCTAATAAAGAGTGCCCCAATATAATTAGGCAAATACCTAAAATGATAAAGGTTTTTAAGATTCGAATGATGGTTTGTTCAGTCATACAAGCACCTCACTTTAGCCATAATTAAAGTGTAGGTGCTGTTGTAATTAATAGGGTTGTTCTAAATCAAGCAATTGTCGGTTATTTGTCCAATTTTACTGGGCCGTTGATGTTATCGATACTTAAATCACCTGAACCCGCTTCGATAATTGTCAGGCCAAGTGTGTCATCAACATAAATGCTGCCAGAGCCATCGGTAATGGTAACCAGCCCTTTGATTTGTCTTACATCTATATCACCAGAGCCATCTTCGATAGTAAGCGCACCAGCCAATGTTTTAACGCTGATACTACCTGATTCATCAATAATACGTGCAGGGCCTTGGCTGTTTTCGATGCGGATATCACCAGAGTCATCTTCAATATCAATACGCCCTTGACCTTGGTCAATCATGATTGAGCCAGAGTCGTCTTCAATGCTGATATTGCCGCTGACATTGCTAATGCGAATATCGCCGGAGTCATCATCTATGTTGATATTTCTGCCTTGTTCAATAATGATTGAGCCAGAATCATCATCAATGCTGATATCGTTTTGCATCGCACGTATCACGATATCACCTGAGTCATCATCGATCTCTAGTTTGAGGTTGCTAGGCACAGAGACAATTAAATCAATATGAGGGGATGAGCCACTGTAAAACGACAAGCTACCATTATTGAGCTTGCTGATAAGCTCAGCCGTGTCGCCGTGCTTTTCGAGGGTTAGTGTATAGGTTTCATCGCCTTTTGCGGCATAGATATTGGCATTTACGGTGATATCTTTTGTATTGCTGTCGCCTTTGATGATCAATGAGCCTGCTTCGGCATCAATTTTTAACTCGCTTATATTGGCAGCAGAAATGCTTAAGTCTTGTTGTTTTTGTTCTGCGATTTGACCCGGAGAGACATGAATAACACAGCCCGTTAATAATAAACTTGATGAAATGGCCGTTGCGCAAATTGCGCGTTTGAATGATGCAATAGTCATATGGATTCCAAAATTATTGTGATTGTTATCTGGTTAGCATTTGCAAACTATGGTCCAATTTTAACATTCTGATTTTTATGTGCTTTTCATTTTTTGTAAATAAGTGTGTTGGTCTAAACTGCAATTTATACCAATTCGCTTAATTAAGTGGTCTATTTTGAGGCAATAAAACCTCGTTGGTAACAAGGCAAAAATTTCGTTATTTAGTTGTTCTAAATCAGAAATTTTTAACGCAGGTAGCGACAGGTTTAATCCCTCAAAATGATTAAGTATTATTGCGGATTGGTATTGTTAGTGATTTAAACAAAAAAGGGGCTGAAAATTCAGCCCCTTCGTCAACTTAAAAGCAGTTATTGCTCAGCCAGCATATTACGAAGTACATACTGTAAAATACCGCCGTGTTTGTAGTAATCCCATTCTTTAGGAGTATCTATGCGCACATCAACACTAAAGCTAATTTGTTTGCCTTCGCTGTTAGTGGCAATCACACTGACTTCATTGGTTTTGTCGTATAAGCCCTCAAAGTCAAATGACTCTTGACCTGTAAGGCCCAGAGACTCATAGCTTTCACCTTCTTTAAATTGCAGTGGTAATACACCCATACCTATCAGGTTAGAGCGGTGAATACGCTCATAACTTTGTGCAATAACAGCTTTAACACCCAGTAATAATGAGCCTTTTGCTGCCCAGTCTCGTGATGAACCTGTGCCATATTCTGCGCCCGCTAAAATAATCAGAGGTGTGCCGTCTTGCTGGTACTGCATTGCTGCATCATAAATACTGGCAAGTTCATCACTTGGTTGTATACGGGTAACACCGCCTTCAGTGCCCGGCGCTAGTAGGTTGCGTAAACGCACATTAGCAAAGGTACCGCGCATCATCACTTCGTGATTACCACGGCGTGATCCATAAGAGTTAAATTGTGCTTTTTGTACACCGTGATCTTGTAAGTAAAGACCTGCAGGAGCATCAGCTTTAATCGCACCTGCTGGCGAAATGTGGTCGGTTGTAACTGAGTCACCTAATTTTGCTAAACAGCGTGCACCACTAATGCTTGGAATTCCTGGAGGCTCAATTTCCATACCATCAAAGAATGGCGCTTTTTTGATGTAGGTTGACGCATCATCCCAATCATATAGTTTGCCATCAGGAATTTGAATTTTCTGCCAACGATCATCGCCTTGATACACATTGCCATAGCTTGATGCGAACATTTCTTTAGTCACTGTTTCACGGACAAGGTCGTTAACTTCGCTAACACTTGGCCAGATATTTTTCAGGTAAATGTCATTACCATTCGGATCTTGCGCTAATGGCTCGTTATATACATCAATATCTGTGCGACCTGCAATAGCGTAAGCAACAACGAGTGGCGGTGAGGCTAAGAAGTTCATTTTCACATCTTGGTGTATACGACCTTCAAAGTTACGGTTACCCGATAAAATAGAGCTTACGACCAGTTTATGCTTTTGAATTGCTTCACTGATCTCATCGGCCAGCGGGCCTGAGTTACCGATACAGGTTGTACAACCATAACCGACAAGGTTAAAGCCTAACGCATCTAAATCATCCATTAAGTCGGCTTTTTTCAAGTAATCAGTCACCACTTGTGAGCCTGGAGCGAGTGAAGTTTTAACCCAAGGTTTAACCTTTAAGCCTAATTGTTTTGCTTTCTTCGCAACTAATCCAGCAGCTAGAATTACACTTGGGTTTGAGGTGTTTGTACAACTTGTGATTGCAGCAATCACACAAGCGCCGTCTTTAAGCTCAAACTCCTCGCCTTTAAAGTTAACCTTGGCAGCACCCATGTATTGGGCTTCGTTTACCTGATCATCTGGGTTAGTTGTTGGACCTTCATCTTCAATGCGGGCTTCTTGAACATCGCTTTTATCACGTTGTTGCATGCGCTCTTCTTGAAAGCCACGAAGGTGTTCACCGATAATGCTACCAGCTTTATCAAGGGCGATTCTATCTTGCGGGCGTTTAGGACCTGCAAGGCTTGGCACGACATCATCAAGTGATAATTCAAGCGTATCTGTGTAGTGAGCTTCATCGCCAGGGTTACGCCATAAGCCTTGGTGCTTAGCATAGTCCTCAATAAGCTTAAGTTGCTCCTCATCACGGTTAGTTAAACGTAGGTAGTTAATAGTTTCGTCGTCAATCGGGAAAATACCGCAAGTTGCACCATACTCAGGCGCCATATTGGCGATTGTCGCGCGGTCAGCAAGTGGTAAATCAGCAAGACCATCACCATAAAATTCAACAAATTTTCCAACCACACCATGTTTACGTAGCATTTCTGTCACGGTTAGCACAAGGTCGGTTGCAGTTGTACCTTCAGGCAGGCGACCATTGAGCTTAAAGCCAATAACTTGAGGAATAAGTAAGCTGATTGGTTGGCCAAGCATTGCGGCTTCGGCTTCGATACCACCTACGCCCCAACCAAGTACCCCAAGACCATTGATCATAGTCGTATGTGAGTCAGTACCAACGAGGGTATCTGGGTAAGCGAGTGATTTACCGTTTTTACTATCGTTAAATACCACGCGGGCTAAATATTCTAAATTAACTTGGTGAACGATACCGGTTGCTGGTGGCACAACTTTTAGGTTATCAAAAGCGGTTTGGCCCCAACGTAAAAATTCGTAACGTTCTTTGTTGCGCTCATATTCAAGCTTCGCATTTAGATCAAATGAGCCATCTTCACCGTAGCCATCGACTTGCACTGAGTGGTCAATAACCAGCTCAGCAGGTGACAGTGGATTTATCTTTGCAGGATCACCACCGAGTTTTTCCATGGCATCGCGCATCGCCGCTAAGTCAACAATTGCAGGAACCCCTGTGAAGTCTTGCATTACTACGCGTGCAGGTGTAAAGGCAACTTCAGCAGATGGTTTAGCTTGTGGGTCCCAGTTGAGTAAGGCTTCAATGTCTTGCTTTTTAATGTTGACGCCATCTTCATTGCGCAACAGGTTTTCGAGTAATATTTTTAACGAAAATGGTAGACGTTTGGCTTTGTCGCCTAAACCTTGTAAAGAGTGAATATGGTATTGTTCACCATTAATTGTAAGCTGTTTTTGGGTATCAAAACTATTATTCATTATTTGCCCCTGTGGTTTGAGCAAGCAAAGCTCGCTTTTGTGTTTCCTTTTGAAATAGACACATTGCTATTGCAAACTTAATACCAGCTGGTAAATTTTTCTGCTGATGAAAAAATATGCTACTTAAATATAGTTGATGCCTATGTGATTTATTTCAAGTGTAAAGGGCAGATTAAAGTGTAGATATTTAAAATAGTTTTCATGAATAAGTGTGTCAATTAAGCCAGCTTTCTTGCTTACCTTTATTACTAATCAAAAGTAAGACTAAGCCAATCACAATAACGCAAAATGGCATTGCCAGTGCACTACTGCCAAACATAGCAAGGCTATCGATCACTACAAAGTTATAATATTGCTGTACTAACACAGCGATAAATGACACTAAAAAAAACTCTCTGGCTAGGGCTTTTCGAACAATTAGCATAATACTGCCAAGGCATGCTGAAAACACCGCTACAGCAAAGGCTGCAGTAGACCAAAGGGGGATGTTGCGGTATGCGTCTTGTTGATTCTCGGGTAGTAAAGCAATCATTTCAGGAGTCATTAACTGTTGCATGATAAACGCAAAAACACCTAACAGATTCCAAACAAGTGCAGCCCAAGCAAGTGGTTTAAGCCAAGCAGGAGGGGTCATAAATCACCTTTTATTGTTGTTATTATCACATTCAATTAAAGGTGATTTATGCTAACTAAGCAAGATTTAGTTAACCAAAAGAGATAGGGCGGCGGCCGGTTTTTTCGTCTACTTTTGGTTTTTTAGTGCGTTTACGTTTTGATTTTTTTGGTGCTTCTTCAGAGCTTTGTGGTTGTGCTTTTTGTACTGATTCTGGTGGACGAGGATTTGGTGTTGCATCTTCGCTTAATGTAAGCTGGAACAACTCACCATCAAAAGCAAGCACGTCACCACTGTATAATTTTTTCCGCTTTATTGTACAAATTTCATAGTTAACCCCAACATAACCTTCACCAATTAAGGCTTTTGCTTGGCCACCTGTTTCGACTAGGTCGAGCACTTTTAGCAAGTTACATAGCTCTATTGGCTCTTCTTCTAGTTCAATTTCGATGAAATCTTCGTTCATGTTGGTCTCTCTTAATTCAGTCGCAGCCATTATAAAGCCTAGCACTCAATTGAACCAAGATTAAATTTTCAAACTCTTCAAGCGGTTAAAATTTACAGCAATAAATAATCTGAGATTTTTAAAAACAGTAAAAAAACTGCAGTATTTGCTGGCTACACTGCGCGCGTATGAAATTGGTGTACAAATTGCTAATTGCTTATCCGTTTAATATTTTTAGATTCGTTCTGGAGTAGTAGTAATGGGCGTAAGATCAGCGCTAAGAAAAGAGTTAATGGGATTACAAGATTCATCATTGCTAGCGGCAGATGATGTGCGAGCTTTGCTAACTCAAGCTATAAAGTCGCAGCCTGAAAAGTCAGAACAGGGATTTGCATTAATTTCTCGCTTTAATGATAACCATAGCCAATTGACTTCAGGTGAAGCAAATAAAGAAAAACTGCTTCAGCATCAAACCCACCGCTTATTTAAAGATATTCTCTACACTCGGCAAAGTGTTAATAATTGGCTGAAAAAGCACCTGAATTAATTGATTTATTGTTTTTCTCGCTTTAGACTACATTTGTAATCTAAAGCGAGAAAGAAAATGAAAAGGATAATTTCAGCAGCCATATTTTTAATTTTGGCAGGTTGTCAGCAACCAACAGTCTACGTATACACAGAAAATCTTGATCAACAACAGTTGCACACATTAGAGCATGCTTTAAATGAGCAAAGCTTACCCTACGAATACACAAAGCTCCCTATTCCAAGAGACTTTGCTGATGCAACCTTAATGTTATCGAGCGATAAAATTCTCACTCATGAAACCGAGCAACTTGCAGAAATTATGCAGGGGCTGGGTTATCAAGCTGAAATTAAGTACACCACAGAGGCTAATCACTTTTACAATCAAGGCAATATAGGCTTTTACTTACGAGCAAAAAATGGCTCAACTAGTTTCACTATGCCGGCTCGAGTAATAACAACGGGTTGCGTTGAGGATGAGTTTAACGGCCTTGCGGTCAAATTTAGTGATAAACAGGCCGAGTTTAACCTAGCGAGTGGTAGACGAGTCTCATTGGACTGGGATTACTTATACGGCTATTTAGTCATTTATTATAAAAACTATTCGCAAAGTTACAGCCATTTAACGCCAGAAGTGAGTACCCCATTTGGTATGAAACCATCAGATACCTACCGTTACACAGCACGTGTAAATAAACCAGGTTGGCTTAATTGTTCATTGCAAGTTGTGTATATGGATTAGCTACGTGATTCGAGATAATTACTCAATTTCACAATACGCTCACTCATGCCTTCGATTATGCGATCTTTAATTTTCTCGCGGATCACATTGGGCAAGCGGGTGAGTGCTTCGGGGGCGATAGCTAATAAAATAGTATCTACTCTAGCACGGGCGCTTGTGCTATGTTCCCGATTGTTAATAAAAGCACCTTCACCGATAAACTCACCTGGGTCAATAATGCCAAGCTCATGTAAATGACTTTGCTTGAACACCATCAGTGAACCACTTAGAACAATATACAAACGCTTGTCATTGTCGTACTGCTTGAAAACAGCACGGCCTTGTTTAACCAAATATAAATGACTGAATGACTCTAATAACACTTGTCGTTCACTAAGAGTAAACTCTCTAAAGAACGACAATCTGTTAATTATTTCCATTTGTTTAATGAGTGGTATGTGTTCGATTAACTTCATTGATTCACATTTTATGGCGATAAATTAGCTAATATTGCGCTCTTTTAACTTACGGGTCAATGTATTGCGGCCCCAACCAATTTTCACCGCGGCGTCTTGCTTGTGCCCCGCACAATTGGCTAATGCTGTTTTAATCAAGCGAGTTTCTAGCTGTGCTTGTATAGCCGGCCAGATATTTTCTTTACCTTGTTTAAGCTCAAGGTTGAGCCATTGCTGAAATGCATCCAGCCAATCACCTTCCTGTTCCACTGGAGCTGCGGCAACTATTTCGGGCGGTAAATCTTGTTCGCTGATAAGCTCACCCGGAGCCATTACTGTTAACCAGCGACAGGTGTTTTCTAGTTGGCGCACGTTACCTGGCCAATTGAATAAGCGTAGTTGCTCTGTGGCTTTAGGGCTTAGTATTTTGCTTTCAACTTGAAGCTCTTTGGCACTTTTATGTAAAAAGTGCTGTGCAAGACGTTCAATGTCTTCGGTACGTTCGCGTAGCGCTGGTAAGCGTAAACGCACAACGTTAAGACGATGAAACAAGTCATCACGGAACTTGCCTTGTTTAACTAAATCTTCGAGATTTTGGTGTGTTGCAGCGATAATACGCACATCTACTTTAATGCTTTGATGGCCACCAACTCGGTAAAATTCACCATCGGCTAATACACGTAACAAACGCGTTTGTACATCAAGTGGCATGTCACCAATTTCATCTAAAAATAAGGTACCACCATTAGCTTGTTCAAAACGACCTTTACGAATACTGTCGGCCCCTGTAAACGCGCCTTTTTCATGGCCAAACAATTCTGATTCTACTAACTCTTTTGGAATGGCAGCCATATTTAAAGCGATAAATTGGTTTTCTTTACGCGGACTATGATTGTGTAGGGCACTGGCAACAAGCTCTTTACCTGTTCCTGATTCACCATTAATTAGCACGCTCATACTTGATGCTGATAATTTACCAATCGCGCGAAACACCTCTTGCATCGCAGGCGCTTCGCCTATGATATGGGCATTCGTTTGTGGTGCTTGCTTACGCTTGGTTTTTTTTGTTGAATTAGCACGACAGGCGCTCTCTACCAGCGCAACTGCTTCATCTAGATCAAATGGTTTTGCAAGGTATTCAAATGCGCCTTTTTGGAATGCATTTACCGCTGAGTCTAAGTCTGAGTGTGCAGTCATAATGATGACTGGCAACCCAGGGTTTTGTTCGGCAATTGTTTCAAGTAATGCCATACCATCCATACCAGGCATTCTTACATCTGACACTAGAACGGTAGGCTGACTAAACTTGAGTGCGTTAAGCACATCTTGTGCATTTGCATAACTTTCTGTTTCAAATCCTGCTCGCGCCAGCGCTTTTTCTAATACAAAGCGTATTGAGGCATCATCATCAACTAACCAAACTGTTTTCATGACTACTCCAAAAAACCATTAATCCGTAAAAGGCAAATAGATATTAAATTCTGTATGGCCTGGCCAACTATCGCAGTCAATGTGTCCACCGTGTTGATCAACCAAAGTCTGTGCAATGGATAACCCTAGTCCTGAACCATTTTCTTTGTTAGTGATCATTGGATAAAACAAGGTTTCTCTTAAACTCTTATCTATTCCTGGACCATTATCTGAAATCTGGATCAGCAAGGTTTTCTTCGGTGCTTTACCAGGACGTCTATGTTGATGGTTAATACGGGTTTTTATTCTAATTTCGCCACCATCAACCAGAGCCTGCTGTGCATTGCGAATAATGTTAAGTACCACTTGTTGAATTTTACTTTGGTCAATGTACACACTCGGTATACTTGGATCATAGTCTTTCACTAAAGTGATATTAGCGCTGTTATCTAACATGCTAAGCTTAATCACTGACTCAAGAGCTTGGTGAATATTGCCATATGATTTATGTGGCAATTGGTTTGGACCAAGTAAACGGTCTACGAGCTCTCGTAATCGGTCAGCTTGCTCAATGATAAGCTCTGCACATTGATCACGCTCTTGCTGATCAACCTCGTACTGCAATAATTGCGCCGCTCCGCGTATTCCACCCAAAGGATTTTTAATTTCGTGTGCTAAACCACGAATTAAATTGCGTGCGGCTTGATATTGGTGCATTTGATTTGATGCTTGATCGTGGCGAATTTCATCATCCATTTGTCGGCACTCAAACAAAATATAATTTTCATTATTGCTGTTTATTCGGCGGGTGCTAATGGTTAGCTTAGCATGGCGAGAATCGACGAACACCACGTCAGCTCTATGCTGGTGGCAGTCAACGCCATCAAACAACGAGTACTGAGCAATACGTTTTAGGTCAATGGAGTGGTAGTTAAATAAGTTATCGAATGGCTGATTAATTATACGCTTTGGACCTAAGCCTAATAGCTCACTGGCACTATCATTTGCATAAACCAGTTTAAAATCATTATCGAGCAAAATAACGGCTGTACTTAAATTTTTCCAAATACTTTCGAGTAGTTCAGAATTAAAATGTGTATCACTGAGCATGTTTGCACCATTTTAGTGCGTTGCAATTAACAGCAGCTTAGCACAATCCATTTACTTTGCATGATACCGACTCGAAAAAATTAGTTTCAATTAAGTATCGATGCTCTGTGCATGTAGAAAGTGCTAACAGGGCTAACCGAAACGACTTTATTATTCGCATCTATGAGTTTTGCTTGTAATGTGTGTTCGCCTCGGTCGACATTTCGCAATGCAAAGGTCGTGCTATTACTCGATTTTCCGTGAGGTGTGCCATCGACTATCAGCTGTACTTTGAAGCCTGTTGCAAAACGCGGACTCACTCGTGCTGTGACGTATACTGAGCCTGTATTCTCTCGAACGGTTGCCTCATTTTCTGGTGAGGAAATCGTTATTTTAAAGTTTACAGGTGTCGCACTAGCGGGGTTATCAAGTATGCTGGTGTCGGTTTTAGGCATGGTGAGGTTTTGAGTATTGAGCTTTACTTCTTTAGCCCCAGGGCGAGGTGAGTCTGAGAACACTAAAACACCATTCTCATCTTTCCACGAGTAAATTTTTTTTACTTCACTTTGTGCGTAATTGCATACTGTAAAAAGGAGTAATACTAATAAAATCGTGTTTTTCACTCTGTGACCCTAGGTTATCTAATCTAACTAAAACTTTAGAGTAGAATTGGCCAAATTACCATCAAAAAAGCCCGCAAAGCGGGCTTGAGAACACACATTTATTATCAATCTGATAATTCTGATACGGCGTTAAATTAAACGCTGTAGTACATTTCGAACTCAACTGGGTGAGTTGTCATGTTAAGCTTTTCAACTTCTTTGCCCTTAAGTGCAATGTAAGCATCGATAAGGTCATCAGTGAATACGCCGCCAGCTTTTAAGAACTCACGGTCAGCATCTAATGAATCTAATGCTTCTTGCAGTGAAGATGCAACTTGTGGGATCTCTGCAGCTTCTTCAGCTGGAAGATCGTATAAGTCTTTATCCATTGCATCACCTGGGTGGATCTTGTTTTTGATACCGTCAAGGCCAGCCATAAGCATTGCAGAGAACGCTAAGTATGGGTTAGCTGTTGGATCAGGGAAACGTACTTCGATACGACGTGCTTTAGCAGACGGTACCACTGGGATACGGATTGAAGCAGAACGGTTACGTGCAGAGTATGCAAGCATTACTGGTGCTTCGAAGCCCGGAACTAGACGCTTGTATGAGTTAGTTGACGCGTTAGCGAATGCGTTGATTGCTTTAGCGTGCTTGATGATACCACCGATGTAGTAAAGTGCTTCTTCAGATAGACCAGCGTATTTGTCACCAGCGAAGATGTTTACGCCATCTTTACCTAGAGATTGGTGACAGTGCATACCAGAACCGTTATCACCTACGATTGGCTTAGGCATGAATGTCGCTGTTTTTCCGTATAAGTGAGCCATGTTATGGATAACATATTTCATCTCTTGGATTTCGTCAGCTTTTAATACCATTGTATTGAAGCGAGTTGCGATCTCATTTTGACCTGCAGTTGCTACTTCGTGGTGGTGAGCTTCTACTACTTGACCTAGTTCTTCAAGAACTAAACAAGTTGCTGAACGCCAGTCATGTGATGAATCAACAGGTGAACACGGGAAGTAACCGCCTTTAACACCTGGACGGTGACCCATGTTGCCACCTTCGTAATCTTTATCTGAGTTCCAAGCAGCTTCTACAGAATCGATTTTGTACATAGAACCAGACATGTCTGATTTGTATTTAACGTCATCAAAAAGGAAGAATTCTGGCTCTGGACCAAATAATACAGTATCAGCGATACCTGTAGAACGCATGTACTCTTCAGCGCGTTTTGCAACTGAACGTGGGTCACGCTCGTAACCTTGAAGTGTTGAAGGCTCAACTACGTCACAACGGATGATTAGTGTAGCTTCTTCAGAAAACGGGTCCATTTTAGCAGACTCAGGAACAGGCATAAGCACCATATCTGATTCGTTGATGCCTTTCCAACCTGCAATTGAAGAACCGTCAAACATTTTGCCGTCTTCGAAGAAATCTTCATCAATTTGGTGATGAGGAATAGAAACATGCTGTTCTTTACCTTTGGTATCAGTAAAGCGTAAATCAATGAACTTAACGTCATTTTCTTTGATAAAATCTAAAACCGATTGTGACATGTGTCCTCCAATTGTTGGGTTTTATTTTTGCTGCATTATTGCTTTGCTCTATGTAAGCTGGTTTCATGCCATTTTTTTAAGGTGTTGTTAAGGCTGATAAAAAAGAAACCGCTTGTTGTTATGTTAACTTTTTATGCACTGTTTTGGTGCGAAAAAAGATCATTTTGGTGCGTAAAAAGAATGACGACGATTTGCACAATTACTGAGCGTGCCAATTTATCGGTTCTAAATACGATTAAGTGCCAAAATATGGTTTAAAAAATGCAATTTTGCCAGTTTTATGCTTATAAAAATTATTATTTTCATAAATTTGTCATTTATAAAACAGATACTTATAAAATGCCTGAAGAAAGTTTTGAAAATTGTATTGGATAAACTTTCATCCATGCCATTATTAAGGGATAATATGCGCCCTTTTAAATCCTATGCTGGGACATCTGGTGAAAATGCCGGTGAGTGCGTAGATCTTGCAGGATCAATGAGATTCAATTTCTCTGAGAAAAAATATGAGCATCGAAAAGTTAAGAAATATAGCGATTATCGCCCACGTTGACCACGGTAAAACAACTTTGGTTGATAAACTGCTTGAGCAATCAGGCACATTAGAAACGCGCGGCGGTAATGAAGAGCGCGTAATGGACTCAAACGACATTGAGAAAGAGCGTGGTATTACCATTTTAGCTAAAAACACAGCTATCTCTTGGAACGACTACCATATCAATATCGTAGACACCCCAGGACACGCCGACTTCGGTGGTGAAGTAGAGCGCGTACTTTCGATGGCTGACTCAGTATTACTACTTGTTGATGCTCAAGAAGGTCCAATGCCACAAACGCGTTTCGTAACGCAAAAAGCATTCGCACAAGGTTTAACACCGATCGTTGTTATCAACAAAATCGACAAGCCAGGTGCACGTCCTGACTGGGTTATGGACCAAGTATTCGACTTATTCGATAACTTAGGTGCAACTGACGAACAGTTAGACTTTAAAGTAATCTATGCATCAGCTATCAATGGCTGGGCTACATTAGATTTAGACGAGCCATCAGATAACATGGAACCAATGTTCCAGATGATCGTTGATGAAGTATCTCCACCGGATGCAGATCCTGAAGGTGCTTTCCAAATGCAAATTTCTCAGCTTGACTACAACTCATACATCGGTGTTATCGGTGTTGGTCGTATCAAGCGTGGTACTGTTCGTCCTAACCAACAGGTTACTGTTGTAAGCGCAGACGGTACTAAGCGTAACGGTAAAGTTGGCCAAGTAATGAGCTACTTAGGTCTTGAGCGTCATGAAGCAGAATCTGCAGGCGCTGGTGACATCATTGCTATCACGGGTCTTGGTGAGCTGAAAATCTCAGACACTATCTGTGATGTAAATACCGTTGAAGCATTACCACCGCTTAGCGTTGATGAGCCTACAGTAACAATGACGTTCTCTGTAAACACTTCACCATTCGCTGGTAAAGAAGGTAAATTCGTAACGTCACGTAACATCCTAGAGCGTTTACAAGCAGAGCTTGTACATAACGTAGCACTACGTGTTGAAGAAACTGACAACCCAGATAGCTTCCGTGTTTCTGGTCGTGGTGAGTTACACTTAGGTATCTTAATCGAGAACATGCGTCGTGAAGGCTACGAGCTTGCGGTTTCTCGTCCACAAGTAATCCTTCGTGAAGTTGATGGTCAAAAAGAAGAGCCATACGAAACACTTACAATTGACTGTCAAGAAGAGCACCAAGGTTCTATCATGGAACAAATTGGTCTTCGTAAGGGTGAACTAACAGACATGTCTCCAGATGGTAAAGGCCGTGTACGTATGGACTTTATGATCCCAAGCCGTGGCTTAATTGGTTTCCAAACTGAATTCATGACATTAACGTCTGGTTCTGGTCTTCTTTACCACACATTCGATCACTACGGCCCACATAAAGGCGGTACTATCGGCGCGCGTAAGAATGGTGTAATGATTGCTAACGCAACAGGTAAAGCACTTACTAACGCATTATTCAACCTACAAGACCGTGGTAAGTTATTCATCGGTCACGGTGTTGAAGTTTACGAAGGTATGGTTATCGGTATCCACAGCCGCGATAACGACCTAACAGTAAACGCACTTAAAGGTAAGCAACTTACTAACGTTCGTGCATCTGGTACAGATGAAGCACAAACGTTAACACCACCACTTAACTATACGCTTGAACAAGCGATTGAATTCATCGATGATGATGAGTTAGTGGAAGTGACACCTCAGAGCATCCGTATTCGTAAACGTCACTTAACTGAAAGTGAGCGTAAACGTGCGAGCCGTCAAGCTAAAGACTAATAAGGTCTTGTAGTTTCACAAAATTAGAACCGCCGTATTGAAAGATACGGCGGTTTTTTTTAGTGGTCAGCCAAGTAGGTTGAGCGCAGCGATACCCAACTTTATTCATGTAAAATTTTAAACTTAACTGCACTTTTTTGCTAAACCCCCCATCTGTACTATCTTTTCTAAATCGACTTTGCAGGAGAGTGAGATGTACTTAGTTAGACTTATTTATACAAGTGAAATTAGCGATGGGTTTGGGCCTGGGGATATTGAAAATATTCTTGAGAAAGCCAAACAAAACAATAGCAAAATGAATGTTACAGGTTTGCTTTGTTTTAATACTACTCACTTTTTACAGTGCTTGGAAGGCTCTAGAAGTGCGGTAAATGCAACTTATCACCGTATTTTGAATGATACGCGGCATAAAAATATTATTATGCTTAATTATTGTGAGATTTTTGAAAGAGAGTTTGAGAACTGGTCTATGGGCTACATTCCTTACTCTAGACTCGTTACTCCGATTACCCTCAAATATTCTGGTACGAGTGAGTTTAACCCGCTCGCTATGTCTGCAGGTAGTGCACACAAACTAATGTTGGCGCTCAGGGATTTACTGCTTAAAAGTTAGCTTAATACCAATTCGCTCAATTAAGCGAATTGGTATACTAGAACAAGCAGCATTATAGTGAAACTTGCTCACCTTCATTAAGAATGTACAAAGGTAGCTTGCTAGCCATTCTTGCTTTCATTGTTAGTAATCTTAGTAGTGCTGAATGGCTTGAATGGTCGCCCATTTGCCAGCTTGAGTTACCATAACCCCAAGGGATCATCACTTTACAGCCTAGCTCCTCAGCTGCGTTAATAGCATCTTCAGGTGTAGTATGAACATAGCGATACCACTTACCATCTTCTTCATGGTAATAAGAAGCTATCGGCATAAGGCATACATCAATCTCGCCGTATTTCTGCTTAATATCCTGAAAATGTTGTGAGTAACCGGTATCGCCAGCAAAAAATAAGGTTTTACCATTTTGTTCTAGTAACCAGCCATTCCAGAGATCTTTGTTGTGATCTTCATAAATGAATGGGACTAGAGTTCGGCTACTAAAATGGTGTGCTGGCACCGCATTAACAGTTAAGTCATTAATTTGTGTACTTGCGTACCACGCCATTTCTGAAATATTAAAGCCGCCAGTCGGAAAGTTATCTGCAAATCCTAATGGCACTAAATAACGCGGCGAATTGCCAATTTCTTCTATGTCGGCTTTGTTAAAATGATCATAGTGAATATGTGAATATATCACAGCATCTAAGCCATCAAGTTCTGCTTGTGTTGGCCAAAAACCTGGTTTGCGATAGATACCTCCAGCTAGCTTAAAGGCCAAGTCTACAGGCGAATCAAATTGCTCTTTGACTGGGTCAAATAATAGCTGCTCACCATTGGGTGATTGAATATAAAAGCCTGCATGACCTAACCAGCGAACTGTAAACCCTGAGTTTATTTCAGGTACGCTTTGTTCTGCTTGATATTGGCATTGTGAGTTGCTGTCGTCACATATAAGTAGCTCTGATGGTTCATAGCAATTGTCAGTGCAGGTTGTTGGGTATTCTTTATCACCAGGATATAGGTTATGAAAGCGACCTTCGTAGTCACCTTCAGTTTTTAACGGAGTAATAGTGCCTTCACCGGCAATAACATTGACAGTATTAGGGCTGCTACAAGCAGTTAAGAGTGCAGCTGCAATGAGTGCTGAGAGTGTTTTTAAGTGCATACTATGTTTACTTTTTATTCTTTGCCGTGAGTTTAGCAAAATAAAATTTAAGATAAATCATTAAAAAGTAACAAGAGATTACACAAAAAAGCCTACGTTTAAGTAGGCTTTGTAAAAACTCGTTTGCGCTAATTAACCAGCTTTATTCATTTGCTCAATGAACTTATTAGAGTCTTCAATTGATTTGTTCATGTCGTCCATTAACACTTTTATATCGCGTTTAAGATTCGTAAATTCACCCTTGATAGCTGTAACAGCCTGCGCGTTGAGGTTGTGCTTTAAATACAGGACGTTGTCATGCAGTGATGATAATACCGGCTCCATTTTGCTTTCTGCGCTGCGCATTGAGCGAAGTAGTTGATCAAATTGGCGCTTAGTTGCATTGAGCTTTTTGCTGCTTTCACGTTTTAGTGAGGCGCTTTTGTATTGCTCTAGCTCATCAGCCCATTCTTCAAATAGTGCCTCAGCGACATCTTCAACTTTATTGATATTATTTGTTACGTCATTTGCAGCCGCTAGGCTTGATTCATAATCATCATTTAGTTGCTTATATGCATCCTCAAGTTCACCGCCATTGAAATTGATTAATGTGGTTAATCTATCTAGGGCTGATTGAAATTCTTCTTGGGATTCTTGTTGTGATTCTTTTGTTTCTTCTACGCGGTCGACTAAAATGTCGCGTTTGTGCACTCCTACAGATTCCATAGCAGAGTAATAAGCTGACTGACAGCCTGATAATGCCATGGTTACTGCAAATAGTGGTGCACTTAAAAGTGTCAGTTTTTTCATTGAGAATCCTTTTTAGGTACCTGTCATTTCAAATTATGTGGTGGATTGCTATGATTATCAAAACATTTTAGCAGAAATTAGATTCTATGGATGAGAAGCTCACTCGTTATAAGCTACAAATAAGCATTTTCTTAAAGCAACAACCTACTTGGTGGATGCAGTATCTCAATCGTTGTATTGACGATCAAATTACTGTTAATGCAGGTTATTTGGCTTATGTAACCTTGTTATCAATCGTGCCATTAGTGGCGGTTGGTGTCGCTATTTTTTCTGCTTTTCCTGGATTTGAAAGCACCTTGGTAACCATAGAAAATTTCTTATTTACTAATCTTGTGCCGACTTCTTCTGATGTTATTAAAGAGCATATCAGCGCCTTTGCCGGTAATGCTAATAAAATGACTGCGGTCGGTGTGGGATTTTTAGCAGCAGTGTCCTTGTTACTCATTCGCAATGTCGATGCCACATTGAACCGAATTTGGCGTATTAAGAAAAAACGCCCCATGATGATTTCGTTTGCCGTTTATTGGATGGTGCTTAGCTTAGGTCCAGTATTACTCGGCGCGAGTATTGGTGTTACCTCATACATTGTGTCTTTAGTATCATTCGCTGATCAAGGTATTCCTGGATTCAGCGGCTTTTTATTGAAACTATTACCTTACATAATTTCCATGATTGGCTTCATTATGCTCTATACTTTAGTGCCTAACACACGAGTTCCATTTAGAGCGGCAATTCCAGGAGCATTGTTTGCAGCTATGTTGTTTGAGCTGACAAAAAAAGGCTTTGCTCTGTATATCAGTCACTTCCCATCTTATGAAGTTATTTATGGGGCGTTGGCGACGATACCTATACTATTTGTTTGGGTCTATCTGTCTTGGATTGTCGTATTACTCGGTGCAGAGTTTACGGTATGTATCAGTCCTGAAGATATTGAGGATACACCTGATATAGACGTTTAATAGCGACTGCACCTAAGGAGAGCGAGGTGCAGTTACATCCACATTATGTTGCCAACCGTGATTACCATTTGAGTGTTGGCGATGGCCATCAAATCCATGTGCAAGAATATGGTGCGTCTACAGGGATTGCTGTGGTGTTATGTCATGGCGGGCCCGGAGCGGGGCTGTGCCCTGAAAATTGCCGCTTTTTTGATTTAGAACGTTATCGAGTGATCATGTTCAGCCAGCGCGGTTGTGGTCATTCAACCCCCCATGATATCAACACAAACACCACATTAGATTTAGTCGCTGATCTCGAGTTTTTACGCCAGCAACTCGGCATTGAAAAATGGCTGGTGTGCGGCGAATCGTGGGGAGCAACTCTTGCACTTGTGTATGCAATAAAACATCGGGAGCACATCGCAGGACTTATTTTACGGGCTAGTTTTTTAGCTTGTAACAGTGACTTTGAATGGCTTTACACAACTAAAGGCGCGGGCGCGCATTTTTACCCAGAATGCTTTAAAGAGTTTGCTCATGATTTTACCGATTGGCATGCCTTACTCGACTTTTATCAGCAACAACTAAATAGTAGCGATCAAATTAAAGCCAGCAAATTCGCTAAACTATGGTGCCATTGGGAGCAGGTGTTATGTCATGGTGAGCCATTAACTAATTGGAGTTTGCAAGAGCCCCATGTAGGCTTAAATCAAGCAAGGTTAATGGTGCATTATTTTCGTAATCTTTGTTTTATTGAAGAGGGTTACATCGCAGAAAATGCGCATGTTTTGACTCATTTACCCATTTGGTTTGTTCATGGCCGGGCCGATTTGATCTGTCGATATAGTGCTGTACAGCAGCTTGCTGAACAATTAAATGCACAATTATTGATATTAGATGGTATTGGGCACAGTAGCGATAATCAGGTATATTTGGCAGCAATGCGACGTGCTGCAGATTTAATGTATATCAAGTTATCGAGGGATCAATGCAAGGTTTAATTCAAAGAGTAAAACAGGCAAAAGTAGAAGTGGCGGGCGAAGTCGTCGGTGAAATTTCACAAGGTATTTTGCTGCTATTAGGCGTTGAAAAACAGGATACCGAACAAAGCGCTCAGAAGCTTTTACATAAAGTAAGTAATTACCGAATTTTTACCGATGAACAAGGAAAGATGAATTTAAGCTTGAATGATATCAAGGGTGAACTGTTGGTGGTTTCGCAGTTTACACTAGCCGCAGACACTAAAAAGGGCATGCGTCCGAGCTTTTCAAGTGCTGGTACGCCTGATCAAGCTAATACGCTCTATGAGTATTTTATCGCTGAAGCTAAAAAAGCCGGGTTAACAGTAGCCACAGGGCAATTTGGTGCTGATATGCAAGTAAGCCTATGTAACGATGGTCCCGTTACTTTTAATTTATCTGTGTAACAGACAACTACTTTTTGATCATCACGATATGATTCACATAATTAGGGATCTTTTCGATACTTGGTCGCTTGCCGAATTCGGTGATAAGTAAATGCTCAAGTTGCTTTAACTGCGATGGGTGACTGGATAAAAAGTTAATAAATAATACGCCATCTTTAGCCATCGCTGAGCGAAGCTTGGCATAAAAAGTATGTTTGTATAAAAACAGTGGGCCATCTACTTCACTGAATAAATCCAATATAATCCAATTGTATTCGTGTCCTTGCTCAAGTATTTGTTGAGCATCGAAACAGCGTAAATTACTTGTGTGATCTCCACCAAAGTAGCGCTTATAACAGTGAATAATATCGGGGTTTTTTTCCACTGAAATAAGCTGGCTATCAGGGTAGGTATGCTGAAGATAGTTACGAATTGCCCCGCCACCTAAGCCTAACTCTAAAATTTTTTTAGGTTCATCAAGTTTCTGCCAGAGCTTCGCAAGATATTGTAAATGAGGGAAAAGAAGCCTGTTAGGCTGACGTTTTTCGATAACGGATTGAAGAGTTTCGTTAATCAATAACCAACGTAGTTGATTGAGTTGCCTAACTTGAATGCTGTAATTGCCTTGCTTGTGCCAGTAAATCAGCTGCCCTAACTGGTGACATTCTTCAATAAAACTATGCTTTATTGCGCCACTGGGTTCAAAAAAATGTTCCATATCTCGGGCCTTTAGCTTTTATGTTTAAAAAGTATGACAATTGTTTCAGCATAGACTAGTCACCATAAAGTGCAATTGTGCATTAGTTTTTACAGCTCAGGATAATAATTTAAGCTGGGTCACCAAAGTATTATTCCAACTTGCAAGAAGATCGCGTATCGTAATTTGCATTCGTCTAGCCACGTTAGAAAAATAACAGACAGTGGCTGTATTTTCACAGGAGTATTTATGTTTAAAGTGACCACACCGCAAAGTAGCGAAGATTGGCAAGCGTATTATTCATTACGTTGGCAGGTTTTAAGAGCACCTTGGGGTGAGCCGCGCGGTTCTGAGCAAGATGACTTAGAGCAAGATGCCGAGCATCGCTTTATTAAAAACAATGATGGCGAAGTATTAGGTGTAGCACGTTTGCATTTTAATAATCATCAACAAGCACAAGTACGCTATATGGCGGTTGCTGAAGGGAATCGTAATCAGCACATTGGTAGTCGTTTACTGCATGAGCTAGAAAAAATAGCGTGGACTCAAGATGCCGATGAGCTCGTACTTTTTGCCCGTGAACGTGCCTTAGAGTTTTATAAACGTCACGGCTACGAGCTAAAAGAAAAAGCGCACCTTGCCTATGACGATGTACAGCATTGGAAAATGGTAAAACAAAAACCATCTGAGCCGGGTTGGTTCCGTCATCCAAACTGGACACAAGTACTGCAAAATACGTGGCGTGAGTCGATTCCAATCAGTGATGCGATGGGAATTAAAGTTGAAAGCTATACCGATTGGCAATTTACTACTCGTGCTGATTTAGATGCGAACTTAAACCTTCATAACACCATGTTTGCTGGTTCGATTTATAGCTTAGCTACCTTAACTGGCTGGGGTGCTACCTACCTTGCACTGAAAGAAGCAGGACTTGAAGGGAATATCGTATTAGCTGATGCCAACATTAAATACCTTAAACCACTGAATAACGACCCTCGTGGTAGTGTTGAGCTGGCTGGTTGTAAAGGCAAGTTAGCGGATTTAGAAGACAGTGGCAAAGCAAGCTACCATGTACCAGTGAATGTATATGATGGTGATGTGTTAGTTGCTGAATTTGAAGGTCACTTCATCGTTAAAAAATAACGCATATTCAGAGCGAGCTAACTAAAGCTCGCTCTTTATTGCAGTTAAAGTAAGTCAGTTAATACTGCAGTTAAAGCAAGTCAGTTAACAGAATACCCACACCAAAACGTTCAATATCGGCGTTGTAATCAATTAAGCTCTCGCCATAACCATTAAAGTATTGTGCGTAACCACGTAATCGGCCCCATAGAGGGAAAGACCAATCTAATTGGATTGCACCACGGTTATCTGAATTTAGGTTATTACGGGTCATAAAGCTAAATTCATGCTCGTTATAACGGTATGCACCTGAGAATTCAAAGTAACCCATGTATTTGTAAATATCAGGGTTGTCATCGCCACGCGCTTCTAATTCATCGTCTTTTTTATCTTCAGGAATTCGGTACCAAGGCTTAAAGCTAAATACAAAGCCGTCTTTTTCCCACAAGAAATCGGCATAGATACGGTTCCATGAACGTGAGTTAGGTTGGCTGCGGCCATTCGATTGATGTGATGCACCAATTGCAATTGCCATTTCATCGCCCCAAAGCACATGCTCAGGATCAAGGTAGTTCACCCAGAAGATCTCTGGTTCGTAATTTGTTTCACGAAACGGTGATGAAATATCTTTGTTGTAAAACTGCCAAAACGATTGCATGGTAAACGCAAAGAATACGCCCTGATCTTTATCTGAAAAGCCTTCGAAGATAGGCACTTTAATTGAAAGTTGATATTTCACTTCAAGATTATCAAGTGGCTCGCCATCAGTTTGCTCTGCAAGATCTTTTAAACCATCAAAAGGACGTTCATTCGGGTTAGATACGTATGAAAGCGGTAATATGTAGTTACGCTTATGTGGGGTGATCACATTACGGTTTTTCTTGCTCACTTCTTCACGGGCTTTACGCTTATCTAAAGCGGTGAGCTTTTTACTCTCGTCCAAGTCTGAGCATTTTTTACGAAGTTCTTCGAGTGTTTGTTTACCGTCACCGCCAATCGCTTCGTTCAAAATACACTGCTTTACGAGTTCTAACGCGTCATCTTGTTCGTTAGTTTGTGGTTGTTCAGTTTGAGCAAATACAGGTACAGAAAATAAGCCAGCTGCTGCCAGCCAAATGCGCCATCCCATTGCAGTTCCCTTTCAGTAGACTTGTAAGTAGGTATAATTATAACGATTTTTACATAAGTAACCGTGAACTTGTACTGAATTGTTGAAATTTTAGGTAAATAGAGAGCCCCAAGCTAAGCTTGGAGCCCTGCTGTAACGGCCTAAGGGCATAAGCCGTTGACTCTCACGCAATGAGAAGGGATGAGCTTATAGCTCAAATACGTTGGTAAAAAACTTATAAAGTTCGGTACCTTGATTCACGCTTGCTGAAGCAAAATGCAAAATAGCAATGGCGTCTTTATCAAAACTTAATGTTTGTAGCGGCTGCTCAGAAAGGTAGCGCTCCATTCTTAAAATGCGGGCGATAGGCTCACCAGCTTTAATATGGCCACCCAGTGGGGCAAGATACTCGACCATGCCACCCATAGGTGCGTAGTAAGCTACATAATCTTCAAGCATGCAGGCATAACGTGTCATCGCTTTTGGATGATACGCAGCATCAACTAATACCTCTTTTTGATTGAGGTAACTTAAAATGCTATTGGCGTCTTCAAGGGCTGCACTTAAATCGATTTTTTCTTGGCTACCAAGTTCAACGGTAAATGCTTCGACTTGAACTGCAAATTCACGGCCTTGTTTGGCAAGCTCTTCAGATAACGACCACCACGGGCAGAAACTCGCTTCATCCATTGCGCCATCAAAATCACTTGGGATCAATAACACATGTTCGATGTTGAAATAGCTCGCGCTGGCTTTGGCGTATTGGGGGCAGTATAAGTGCTTACTTGAGATAGGCCCTGTGTGAAGGTCTAAAACAATATCAGCCTGATGGGCAAGCTTTTGCAAGTTAAGTGCAATGCGCTTACCCGTTGTTAAGCTGTAATTTGGGCCCGTTAATTGGCTGTCGATGTCAGCAACGAGTGCTTCTTTGAAGGCGGCTTTAAGGGTCGCATCATCACTGTCTTTATGCTGTTCAGCAATTTGTGATGGTAATGCTTTATTAAAGCGGTACATGCGGTTCCAGTTGGTGCCAGTGATTGGATCGAAGCGACCTAGAGTAAACTCACCTGACTTTTGATTACAACCAATTGGGTTGGCATAAGGCACTAGGGTAATATCGCCACGCAGCTTGAGTGATTTTAGCTGCTCAAGCAATTGATAAATTACAGCGTTACCTTGTACTTCTGCACCGTGCATATTAGCTTGTATATACACGTTTGGCCCTGTGCCATCGCCTTTTAAACGATACACAGGAATTGTCAGTGGTAGGCCGTTGGCAATCTCGCCAACCACAATATTCTCTTGGCTGATTAATTCTTTACTCATGGTGATTACCTTAAATAATAGCTGGCATCTTCAGCGCTACGAATGCACTCAATATTTCCTTGTTCAAGGATGTATTCAGCCGCTAATTCGTGGCATAAAAAGTACGGCATACTTTCGGTAAAGCCATACGCGCCACATTGGCTGAATACCAACCAGTCTTGCTCACTTAAATCACTAGCTAGTTGGTGCTCACCTAAGCAATCAAGCGCGGTGCAAAGCGGGCCGTATAAAGTCATTGCACTTGGCTCAGCCGTTGACTCACGCAGTAACACCGCAGGAAAATCTTGGCTTGTCACTGCAGGGCGAAGTAAATGGTTAATACCGCCTGATAAAATCACCTGCTGTTGATTGTAATTTTCTTTGCGTTCAACAACCGGTGTGGCGTAATGGCCGCATTCGCCTACCGCATAGCGGCCAAGTTCCATCCAAAGCTCTTTGACACCGGCATCTGCTTTAATACTCGCCAGAGTCTCGATAAGTGCAGACCAATCGAGTCGGTTAGCATCTTGAGTATAAGGAATGCCTAAGCCACCCCCTAAATCGAGAATATTAAGGTTAATATTTAATGCACTTGCTAGTTGTTGTAATGGCGCAATCATCGCACGCCATAGCTCGGCGAGTTTGTCAGTGCTCAGCATATTGCCCCATTGGAAAATATGCAGGCCATCAAAGTTAAGAGCAGTGTAATCACTGACTGTGAGCGCTTGCCACTCATCACAGCCCAAACCAAAAGGAGTAAGGCTATCGCCGCCAAGTGGGTTCTTTTCGCTGTCTGGCCAACGAAGTTGTACACGCAACAGAACTTGCAGCTGACAATTTGCTTTTGTTGCTTGCTCATTTAACCAGCGAACTTGGTTTATGCTCTCGGCCACGAAGGTACGTACGCCGCGAGCAATAAAATGTGAAATTTGTGCAGGGCTCTTTGCTGGCCCTGTGTTGAGCACGCGCTCGCTATCGATGCCTTGGGCAAGTACTTGCTCAAGTTCACCTTTACTCGCAACATCAAAATTAAACCCTGCGCTGTCTAAACATTGAATAATGCGAGACAGCGGGTTGGCCTTAACGGCATACCAAAGTTTCACATCGGTTTGCGCAGTTAGTTGATTTAAATGTGCAGTTAATTTATCTAAATCATAGATAAAAAATGGCGTATCAAGATGTGTTGAAACTTGTTCAACCGCTTGCTTGATGGGCGTGCTCAAAAAGCTCATTAACGTAAAACCTCTTCTAACAATAATGATGCATCGCTTTGTTCGTCACGGTATTTCACGATCAATGCACAAGACATGCTTAAACCTTGCTCGCGAGCCCATGCATTTGAAGCAGGGCGAGAACCTGGGATTACAATCGCGTTTTCTGGAATTGCTTCACCTTTGTCTAGCTGGCGCTCATTAACACAATCGTAGACAGGGATGGTTGCAGATAAGCGCACACCCGGCGCAAGTACAGCACCTTTTTTCACAACCACGCCTTCAACAATAACGCAGCCTGCACCGATGAAAGCGTCATCTTCAATAACCACAGGGCTGGCACCAATTGGCTCAAGCACGCCACCTAGCTGTACTGCTGCACTTAGGTGAACATTTTTACCTACTTGTGCGCATGAACCCACTAATGCGTGACTGTCGACCATCGTGCCTTCGTCGATGAATGCGCCAATATTTACATACGCTGGTGGCATGATAATCGTGCCTTTAGCAACGTGTGCGCCACGACGAACACTGCTACCACCTGGTACCATACGCACGCCGGCATTTGCAGCAAAGCCCTGTGGTGCTAGGTTGTGCTTATCCACAAAACCACCTGGGAACTCGGTATTTGTGCCATTTTTAAAGGCTTCTAAAATGCCTTGTTTAACTTCAACATTGGCATGCCAGTTGCCGTTTTCGTCTTGTGTAGCTGCGCGCACTGCGCCCGATTCTAAGTTGTTTAATAATTCTAACCAGCTCATGATAAAACCTGTTTTTAGTTCCAAGATAAAATTGTGTTGTTTGCGTGGGTGATGCTGTCTGTTTGCTCTAGCTCTAAATGCGTAAGCGGCGGACGTAAATGCGGGGTATTTATTTTACCTTGCAGGTGCATCAGTACTTTTACGGGGATTGGATTTGCGACAGCAAATAAGCTTTGAATCGCTTGCGACCAATCGGTGAATAGATTTGGATATTGACCACTTAAACTGCGTTTAACAAACTCATGGGTTTGACTCGGCCAAGCATTTGCGGCAACCGAAACTAAACCTTTTGCACCCGCTTGAGCAAAATACGGCATAAGTGCATCATCACCACTGAAGATAGCCAGTGTTGGTGACGCCGTTCTAAAGCCTTCAAATTTGCTAATGTCACCACTGGCTTCTTTTAAAGCCCAAAGGTTTTTGTGCTCAGCAAGGTTTTTGATCACCTGCGGTGAAATCTCAACTGCACTGCGTCCTGGTACGTTATACAACATACAAGGGTGATGACTTGCGTTAAGTAGGCTTTCAAACCAATGTGTTTGGCCAACAACCCCAGGTTTTGCATACAGAGGAGAGCCCAATAGGTAGCCATGAATAGGTAGTTGGTTGCAGTATTCAACCCAAGCAATTTGCTGCTTAAGGTTCATGCCGCCCACAGCGACCATAAGTGGTACAGTCGGTGCTAATTGGCAAACATGCTCAACAATGGCTTGTTGCTCTTTAAGTGAAAGCGCCAGTCCTTCGCCGGTGCTGCCAAGCAATAAAATACCGTTATTAGCATCTTGCTGCTCAGCGACCAGTTGCCCTAGGGCCGTGTAATCGACCTCGCCAGATTCAGAAAATGGCGTGACAAGCGCTGTCCATAATGGATAGTCGTTTAAATCAAAATTGTTGATCATCTCTCACGAACTTATAAGGTATTCGAAGAGTTTATGCGGGAGCAATTGAATGGAGCCGCATGTCGTCATTCGAACAAGGTATAATTCGAAGAGCGAATGGGCTTAAAATAATAAAGACGCAACGGCCTTATTATACTAAGACCAGAAGCTCTCCACCAAACTAATCAATAGCCTTTTGCTATTGTTGGTGACAGTCGCTGGGATTCAGCCCAGTCGCCCGAAATAAGCACCTCACAAACGGTGTTACTTCTCGGCGTTAATTCCCCTCACGTATGATCAACAGAGTCTGTGCTCCTCCTATACGCTACCTGAATAACGCACCTCTTCCAGCCCTTTATGCTCGCTTTATAGCTTAAAGCCAACATAGTTAAATAGGGTATCAGCGGCGATTAAAGCATTTTAGCCATCTAGGTGTCAAGGCGGAGTATTCGTTTTTTTAGTGACCGATTTTGCAACATGGTTACGTATAAGCGTGTTTTTAGTACACTAGTATTACCCAGACGAATTGGAAGAAGAATGGAAAAGTTTAACGATATCTATCAGCGAGCTGTCACCCGTAAGGGCAGTGAAGAAATGCTGCTTGCACTGCTTTCTGACCCGCTTGATAGCGCTGACATTGCCAAAATGCATGACGACTTATGGTTGGAAGAGTTAACGCGTAAAGTGTTCCAAAGTGGTTTTTACTGGTCTGTTATCAATAGTAAGTGGTCAGGATTTCGAGAGGTATTTTGGGACTTCAGTGTTGAGAAACTATTAATGATGCCACCTGATATGCTCGAGCAAAAAGCCAGTGATGAACGTATTATTCGTAACTTTAAAAAAGTACAAACGATCCCTGAAAATGCCTACATGATCCATGAAGTAGCTGAAAAACATGGTAGTTTCAGCCAATTTGTAGCTGATTGGCCAGTAAATAATATTATCGGTTTGTGGGCTTACTTAAAAAAGCATGGTGCGCGACTAGGTGGGAACACAGGGCCTTATGCATTGCGTGCTATGGGTAAGGATACTTTTTTACTGTCTCGAGACGTAGAAAATTATTTACGTGCTCATGAATTAATTGACGGTGGCTTACAAACTAAAAAGTCATTACAAGCTGCACAAGACTTTTTCAACGAGCTACAACAACAAAGTGGCTTTAGCCTGCAAGCGCTAAGTCAATTAGTTGCCTATGGGGTAGGCGATAACCGCGTTGGCATAGCTGCGCGATAGGATTTTTTATGAAACTGCAAACTAGGTATACCGATATCAGCGAACTATTGGCTATTGAAGATATGCCTACTCGCGCCGCTGATCCCGCATTATTGTTATTCAATGATAAATTAGCTCAGTCGCTTGGTATTAGTCATGATCCAGAATACCTAGCAGGACAGTTAAGTGGCTCAATAACTGATGACAGCGTAAAGCCTATTGCTTTAGGTTACTCAGGGCATCAATTTGGTCATTTTTCACCACGTCTGGGGGATGGCAGAGCGCATTTGCTTGGAGCAGTTAAAGACGTTGAAGGAGTACTGTGGGACATACAGCTTAAAGGGGCGGGTGCTACAGTGTTTTCACGTGGTGGTGATGGACGTTGTGCGATTGGGCCGGCGGTTCGTGAGTTTATAATGAGCGAAGCGATGGCTGCATTAGGTGTCGCGACAACTCGCTGCTTAGCTGTTGTTACTACCGGCGAAACGGTGTATCGACAACCACCTCGGCCAGGCGCTGTCGTAACTCGCGTAGCAAAAAGTCATATTCGCGTTGGTTCATTTCAGTATTTAGCAACCCAGGGCGATATTGAAGGCTTAGAAAAGTTAGTTGATTACGCACTCAGTTGTCATTTCCCAGAGATAGATACGCGTGCAGAGCAACGTTATGTAGACTTTTTAACCGCAGTCATAGATAAGCAAATTGAGCTTATCATCAGTTGGATGCGAGTGGGATTCATCCATGGTGTAATGAATACAGACAATACATTAGTGAGTGGTGAAACCATTGATTACGGCCCATGCGCTATGATGAACCAGTTTGACTTTGATACTGTGTTTAGTTCCATAGACCATCAAGGGCGCTATGCATTCGGTAACCAACCAAACATTGCGAATTGGAATTGCGCGCGATTAGCTGAGAGCTTGCTGCCATTATTTAAAAATGAACAGCAAGCTTTGTCGTTATTATCCAGTGCAGTAAATAGTTTTGCTGAAAAGTTTAATCATGCATTTACTACAATGTGGCGACGGAAGTTAGGACTTCTAGATGAACACGACGATAACCAAGCTTTAGTGACTGAGTTACTCACTCTGATGCAGCAAAATAACCTTGATTATACTAATACTTTCAATGCTCTTACGGAGTCATTACTTGCGGATTTTGCATTACCGGATAGTATTAAGGGGTGGGCTGCAAAGTGGCGAGTCAGAACATCAGCTGAAAGTTATGACATCATGCGTGCTGTTAATCCTGCAGTCATTCCACGCAACCATAATATTGAAATGATCTTGGCGGAATATGAAAAAACAGGATGTAGTTCAATGCTGAATGGCTTTTTATCAGTTTTATCAAAGCCCTACGTTTACGATCAGCAATTCGAATCTTGGTATGAGCCACCTGAAAATGGCGATGCTAATTATCAAACATTTTGTGGTACCTAATGCATTTGTACTTGCTTGAAATAAAAAGTGTTTATTTAGTTTTTTTAAATGCTTGCTGATTGAGCAGAATAAACGCAAGTGCTATCATAGAATGGAGTTAACTTATTGCTTTAGATGATGATCTAATACGACTTTAGAATCATGTTAGACGTAATTTAAATAATTCTTTTGTTATATTGGATTCAGCTTTATTAAGTATTAAGCATCAAGTGTTAAGCATTGATAATTAATAAATAAGTAAAATTGTGGCTTATGAACTATCGTAAGATTGATTTTTTGAGCTACTCAACAGTTTTTAAATACTCAACAAACATTAGCTGAAAACAGCTTTATTGTGAAAATGGGAAGGAAATAATGAAACTAAAATCACTTACTATTGCGTTAGCACTGGCTGCAACGAGTTCTACAGCCCTCGCTGCTGAAAAAGAAGGTTTTTATATTGGCGCATTTGGCGACTATTACGACAATTCTTGGGAAAATGTTCGTGATTATCCGCCAGGTGGATTGAATGTTGATGACTCAACTGGTTGGGGCTTAGAGTTAGGCTATCGTTTCAGTGATTACTGGAGCGCGCGTCTAGAATATGCAGACATGGACTTTGATTGGACTGCAGATTTAGCTAATGGTACTTCAACAAGTGGCTCTGAAAGCGGCGAGCGTTACGGTATTGATGCTTTATATCACTTAGGTGGCGGCCCATTCTATGGTATTTTTGGTCTTAAGAACTTAAGTGCTCTAGATGAAAACTTAACGTTTGCTAACGTTGGTGCCGGTTATCAGCACTACTTTACAGACAATTTCGCATTTAACGCTGAAACGTCTTTATATCAAGGTCTTGATCGTGGTTACACTGATGTTGGCGCTAAATTAGGTTTCAGCTATATTTTCGGTAACCAAAGCTCATCTGAGCCAGTAGAGCCTGCGCCGGTTGTTAGCGCTCCAACTGATAGCGATAATGATGGTGTTATGGATGCTGATGATCAGTGTGCTAACACACCAATGACTGATGCAGTAGATAGCACAGGCTGTACATTATACGAAGAAAAAGAAGCAACTATCACCTTGTTAGTTACTTTCCCGCATGATGTAGCAGAAGTACCAAACAAATACTTCAGCGATATTGCAGATGTGGCTGCGTTTATGAAAGAAAACCAAGACACATCAGTTGTATTAGAAGGCCACGCCTCTGCAGTGGGTGATGCTGACTATAATATGAAGCTTTCAGAAAAGCGCGCACAAGATGTTGCTGATGAACTTATCAAAGACGGTATCGCTGCAGATAGAATTTCGACAGTTGGATACGGTGAAGAGCGTTTGAAAAATAAAGCCTACACACTGGAAGCACATGCTGAAAACCGTCGTGTAGAAGCGCAAATTACAAGCGTTGAACGTGTAAAAGTTCTTCGTAAATAAGACTAAACTATTATAAATATGTAAATACTCCTATATTTATAAATAGTTAAAAATAGTAAAGCCGAGCCAAGTAGTTGGTTCGGCTTTATTTTTTTAATTTAAGAACATAATTATTTTTCGATTAAATAAAATAATCTTCAGAATGTACCTTTTTGTTAAATGATAATTTAAGTGAATATTGATTTGAATCATCAAAGTAACTATCAACCATTTGTGCTATAGCTTTTTTAGTTACCTTGTAGAATAATTATTAGGTAATATAATTATTTTTACTGTAATGTTTTTTTAGTATCAATATTGTTGGATTTATATTGATTCTTTTTACGTCGCTGTATTTAGTTGGTGTTGTTAAATTAAGAAAATTTATTATGTTGTTTGGGTTTATTAAGTTTGGATTAATTACTCATCAACTATCTTGACGGAATGTAGGCTACACGGCCTTAAGTTATCTTAAATGGAAGGGAATGAAACATGAAACTGAAACCACTTACAATTGCTTTAGCGCTTGCTGCAACAAGTGCCTCAACAATCGCAGCCGAGAAACAAGGTTTTTATATTGGTGCGTTTGGTGATTACTACGATAATTCATGGGAGAATATCCGTGATTATCCGCCAGGTGGCCTAGACGTAGACGACTCAACAGGGTGGGGTTTAGAGCTTGGTTATCGCTTTAGCGACTACTGGAGTGCCCGCTTAGAATACGCAGATATGGATTTCGATTGGAACGTGACCGACAACGATGGAACTACAATGAGTGGTTCTGAAAGCGGTAAGCGTTACGGTATCGATGGTTTGTATCACTTTGGCGGTGGCCCATTCTACGGTATTTTCGGTTTGAAAAACCTTGACGCTGTTGATGAAGATTTAATGTTTGCTAACGTGGGTGCCGGTTACCAGCACTACTTTACAGATAACTTTGCATTTAACGCAGAAACTTCTTTATACCAAGGTCTTGACCGTGGCTACACTGATGTTGGTGCTAAATTAGGTTTCAGCTATATCTTTGGTGATCAAAGCGAACCAGAGCCAGTTGAGCCAGCACCTGCAGTTGTACCTGTTCCGGTTGAGCCAGTTGATAGCGATGGCGACAGCATTCCAGATGCAGATGACCAATGCGCTAATACACCTATGACAGATGCTGTAGATGCTTCTGGTTGTACATTATACGAAGACCGTGAAGTAACGAAGAGCTTACTAATCACATTCCCTAACAATACATCTAAAGTTTCACAACAATATTTAGATGATATTGACAGTGCAGCTGCATTCTTAAAAGAGCATCCAGGCACTGATGTTGTATTAGAAGGTCACACTTCATCTGTTGGTAAAGCAGATTACAATAAGTGGTTATCGAAAAAACGTGCTGATGCAGTCGCTAAGAAGCTTATTGAAGATGGTATTGATGCGATGCGCCTAACTACAGTTGGTTATGGTGAAGAGCGTCTTAAAAATCCAGCTAACACGCCGGAAGCACATGCAGAAAACCGTCGTGTAGAAGCAAAAGTTAAAGTTATTGAACGTGTTAAAGTAGAGCGTTAATAGTTAGACTTTGCATAGAGTTTAAAACCCAGCCTAGTGCTGGGTTTTTTGCTTTTAAAACACAGATAGGAATGATTCTTAATAAATATTCATCAGAATAGCTTTTTTTTTTAGTACTATTCATGTTATTTATACTGAATATAAAGTGCCTAAGCGCAGCATGGATTTTCATCTATACTTAAAAGCTTTATAATTAACCGTCAGAATACTATAAGTACTGGGTAAAATTGCTATTTAGATTAATAGAACCGAGTACTTTCACGTCACCAAGAGGGCAATATTGTGCTACAAGAATATCGTAAACACGTAGAAGAACGTGCCGCGTTAGGTATCGTACCAGCGCCACTAGATGCTCAGCAAACGGCTGATCTTATTGAACTAATCAAAAATCCACCGGCAGGTGAAGAAGAATTTATCGTAGACCTTCTTGTTAACCGCGTACCACCAGGTGTTGATGATGCTGCTTACATTAAAGCAGGTTTCTTAGCTGCAGTTGCAAAAGGCGAAGCGAGCTCACCACTTGTATCAAAAGAAAAAGCAGCTGAGCTACTTGGTACTATGTTAGGTGGTTACAACATCGCACCTATGATCGAACTTCTAGACGACGAAGCGTTAGCACCAATCGTTGTTAAAGGTTTATCAAACACATTATTAATGTTCGATGCTTTCTACGATGTAGAAGAAAAAGCGAAAGCAGGTAACGAATTTGCTAAGCAAGTAATCGAATCTTGGGCAAATGCAGAATGGTTTGTAAACAAGCCTGCAGTTGCTGAAAAAATCTCAGTTACCGTATTCAAAGTAACGGGCGAAACAAACACAGATGACCTTTCACCTGCTCCAGATGCATGGTCACGTCCTGATATCCCACTACACGCTTTAGCAATGCTGAAGAACGAACGTGATGGTATCAACCCTGACAAACCAGGTGAAGTTGGTCCAATTTCACAGCTAGAAGAGCTTAAAACTAAAGGTTTACCTCTTGCATACGTTGGTGATGTAGTTGGTACGGGTTCTTCTCGTAAATCTGCAACTAACTCTGTACTTTGGTTCATGGGTGATGATATTCCTCACGTACCAAACAAACGCGTTGGTGGTGTATGTTTAGGTGGTAAAATCGCGCCTATCTTCTTCAACACAATGGAAGACTCTGGTGCATTACCAATCGAACTACCTGTTGATGAGCTAAACATGGGTGACCAAATCGATATCTTCCCATACGAAGGTGTTGTTAAGCGTCACGGCACAGATGAAGTAATCTCTACTTTCTCTCTTAAATCAGACGTAATTCTTGATGAAGTGCGTGCTGGCGGTCGTATTCCACTGATCATCGGTCGTGGTTTAACTGATAAAGCGCGTGCATCTCTAGGTATGGAAGCTGAAGATATCTTCCGCAAACCTGCCCTTGTAACTGATTCTGGTAAAGGCTTCACATTAGCTCAGAAGATGGTTGGTAAAGCATGTAACATGCCTGGCGTACGTCCTGGTCAATACTGTGAGCCGAAAATGACAACGGTTGGCTCGCAAGATACAACAGGTCCTATGACGCGTGACGAACTTAAAGATCTAGCGTGTTTAGGTTTCTCTGCAGATTTAACAATGCAGTCTTTCTGTCATACATCAGCTTATCCTAAGCCAATCGACGTAAACACTCACCACACACTTCCTGATTTCATCATGAACCGTGGCGGTGTATCACTACGTCCAGGTGACGGTGTAATCCACTCATGGTTAAACCGTATGTTATTACCAGATACAGTAGGTACTGGTGGTGACTCGCATACTCGTTTCCCTCTAGGTATTTCATTCCCAGCGGGTTCTGGTGCAGTAGCATTCGCAGCAGCAACAGGTGTAATGCCACTTGATATGCCTGAGTCAATCTTAGTACGTTTTAAAGGCGAAATGCAGCCAGGTATCACATTACGTGACCTAGTACATGCTATCCCTTATTACGGTATCAAAGAAGGTCTTCTAACAGTTGAGAAGAAAGGTAAGATCAACGAATTCTCTGGTCGTGTATTAGAAATCGAAGGTGTTGAGCACCTAACTGTTGAGCAAGCTTTCGAACTTTCTGATGCGTCAGCTGAGCGTTCAGCTGCAGGTTGTACAGTTAAACTTTCTAAAGAGTCTATCGCTGAATACCTAGAGTCAAACATTGTAATGCTTAAGTGGATGATCTCTGAAGGTTACGGTGATGTTCGTACTATTGAGCGTCGTATCACAGCAATGCAAGAGTGGTTAGCTAACCCTGAGCTGATGGAAGCTGATGCTGATGCAGAGTACAAACACGTACTTGAAATCGACCTAGCTGATATCAAAGAGCCAATCCTTTGTGCTCCAAATGACCCTGATGATGCACGTCTTCTTTCAGACGTAACAGGCGAGAAAATCGATGAAGTATTCATCGGTTCTTGTATGACTAACATCGGTCACTTCCGTGCTGCAGGTAAACTACTAGATGGTTTCAGTGGCCGTATCCCAACTCAACTTTGGGTTGCACCACCAACGAAAATGGATAAAGACCAACTTACTGACGAAGGTTACTACGGTATCTTTGGTCGTGTAGGTGCGCGTATCGAAACTCCAGGGTGTTCACTATGTATGGGTAACCAAGCACGAGTTGCTGATAAAGCAACGGTTGTGTCTACCTCTACGCGTAACTTCCCTAACCGTCTAGGTACTGGCGCAAACGTATTCTTAGCATCAGCAGAGCTTGCTGCAGTAGCGGCAATCTTAGGTAAACTACCTACACCTGCTGAGTACCAAGAGTATGCAGATAAGATCAATGCAACTGCAGCTGATACATATCGTTACCTGAACTTCCACCGTATGCCTCAATACACTAAAAAGGCAGACCAAGTAATCGTTCAGCAAGCCGTTTAATTCTAATTAAAATTAAATAGCTAAAAAGCCCGCATCCAGCGGGCTTTTTATTTTAGATAAAAATTCTAATTTACTTCTAAATTCGATCTTAAAGCTACATAAATCATCATTGCTGTTTACATAATAACGCAAAAATTTCCTACCAATTGCATTAAAATCCTCGCCAATATTCTCAACATATTAAGGCGAGATCGTTATGACAAAATTAAACAACCAGAATCTATTGCAACTTCGTTTTGTAAGCCAAGCTCATATTGACGCAGTAAAGCCTTCTTTTGCTAACCTACCTGCGAATCCGTACGCCGATGGTCAATTTCGTAAGCGTCGCTATTCAGTAATCAAAGTCGTTGATGGTGAATTAAAGCTACAACCAACTAAAGCATTTGTGCAGGATGACTCAATCAATACCTTCCAAGGTAATGTTGAGCGTACTTATGAAAATTTAGAAGATAGCTTATTAGCCACTGATGGCATGAAGCAAATCGTTAATCAGTTCCGCGATATGACGGGGATCAGCGATGATCGCGATATTGAAATTCACCAATTTAGAATGCTTGCGATTGACAGCGATACACCCGCTGCGCCTGAAGGTGTTCACCAAGATGGTTTTGATCACGTATGTGTATGTGGTGTATCACACGAAAACCTTGAAGGTGGTGAGCTACTTGTTTATGAACATCAGCAAGCAGAGCCTTGTTTCAAAATGGAAATTAAAGACGGCATGTTCGCGCTTATTAATGACCGTGAAGTATGGCACAACGCAACACCAATGAATAAATTAGACGCAAGCAAAGAAGGTTACCTTGATTGCTTCGTACTAACTGCGTAAGGGTATATCATGAACTTAACGCAATTACGTCGTCAATTTCCTGCACTTATGCAACAAGTTGCTGGTCAGTCACCGATTTTCCTTGATGGCCCGGGTGGCTCGCAAGTGCCACAGTCGGTTTTAAGTGCCATGACTGCTTATTTGGGTTACTACAACTCGAACTTAGGTGGTGCATTTTTCTCAAGTGATAAAACGGTTGAGTTAATGGCTAACGCTCGCCAAGCAGCAGCCGATTTATTAAATGCCCCATCTAAAGAGCAAATCGTGTTTGGTGCAAACATGACAAGCTTAACGTTCAGCTTTAGTCGTGCCATCTCGCGTGGTTGGACTGCCGGTGATGAGATTATTGTCACAAATGCTGATCACTACTCAAATGTTTCTTCTTGGCAGCAAGCTGCTGAAGATAAGGGCGCAACAGTAAAAACGGCTCTTATCAATGAAGCTGATTGCAGCTTAGATATGGCACACTTTGAAAGCCTTTTATCAAGCAAAACAAAGCTTGTTGCAGTGACGTATGCATCAAACACTACTGGTTCAATTAATGACATTAAACGCATTGTTGAGCTTGCTCATGCAGTTGGTGCGCTAGTTTATGTTGATGCCGTTCATTACGCACCTCATGAGCTGGTAGACGTACAGGCACTTGATTGCGACTTTTTAGCGTGCTCTGCATACAAGTTCTTTGGCCCTCATCTTGGTATTGTATATGGCAAACGTGAGCACCTTGAAGGTTTCACACCATACAAAGTTGAGCCTGCAAAAGATGTTGCCCCAGGTCGCTGGGAAACGGGTACGCAAAGCTTTGAAGCGCTAGCTGGTCTCATTGCTGCTGTTGATTACATTGCTGCAATTAGTGAGCTTGATGACAGTCATTCACGCCGAGAAAAACTGGCGGCTGCCTTTGCTATCACTAAACAGCACGAAATGGCATTAAGTAAGTATTTCTTAACTCGTTTAGCAGATTACCCGAGCATTAAGCTGTTTGGTATTAATGATCTAGAGCGTGTTGCTAATCGCACACCGACTTTTGCTTTAACTTTTGAAGACGTCGAGCCGCGTGTTGTTTCTGAATTTTTAGGGAAGCAACATATTTGTGTGTGGGATGGTAACTTCTACGCGCAAGGCTTATGTAAGCAACTCGGTGTATTAGAGACAGGCGGCGTAGTTCGCATTGGCTGTATGCATTACAACACAATTGAAGAGCTTGATAAGGTTTTTGATTTATTTGATCAATTACTAAAAAATTAAAGCTAAGTTTTTAGCTATAAGTTTGAAGCAGCCCGAAGGGGCTGCGATTTGACAGAGCTAACAGTCAGTTAGATTTTTACCGCTAGGATTGTGGTTGCCCATAGATTTGCTCTGCACGGTTAAATAGAACCCACGACGTTAAAATATACTTATCATTTGAAATGGGCTTATTACCTCGGTGCGTATGGGTAAAGTAACCCGGAGCTACGACCATCGACCCCTGTTTCGGTGATATTTTACGCTGTTGATAGTAAAACTCAGTTTCACCACCTTCTTCTACATCATTTAGATAGAACATAAATAACAGTACGCGATGCAAGGCTTCGTTATGACCGTGTTGTGGGTATACCTCGCTATGCCAATACGGGTAGCCCCCTTTATTGATATCGTATTTTTGTGCTTGAATAGGCCCAAGGCGGAAAATTTGCTGCACGAGTAATGGCAATTGTGGTTTGCCAACTTCTTCAAAATTATCTTGTGTAAGATCAACTGGCTGACCTGTTTTCGGATGATAAACCTTTAAACCAAATGCACCTATCATCATGAAAATATGCTCTTCAAGGTATTTAAAGATGTGGCTGGCGGTTGTTTGCTGAATATGCTTAAGTTGCTCAACGTACTCTGGATGATTATTAAGATATAAATCGCGGCTGTCTTTTTTTGCTAAATCCACGCCGCCAGAGGTAGTGCCTTGTTTTAAATGCGGGCTTTGTTCAAATACCGTGATAAAGTTGTCGCAAAATTCTTTGCTGAGGGCGTTTTCGTATACGCGAATAAAGTCCGTCATGAGCTACCTTTAGTTTATATTTTTTATAGGGTTACTATGTTTACTGAGACTATCACACCTCGTTTTAGCGAAACTGATGTGCTAGGGCATATCAACAATACCGTACTCCCTGTATGGTTTGAAGCCGCCCGAGCGCCTATTTTCAGGTTTTTTACCCCCGATCTAAACCCTTATGAGTGGAAATTGATCATTGCTAAGGTTGAGGTAAGCTTTGTCGGTGAGTTGTTTTATGGCCACGATGTAACCGTTAAAACCAGTGTAGAGCACATTGGCTCTAGCTCATTTGTGCTTCGCCAAGAAGCATGGCAACAAGATAACTGCTGCGCCGTTGGTAAAACTGTACTCGTGCGTTACGACTTTGCAAACAAATGCTCGCAAAAACTTAATGAGCAGGAAAGGGCTGACCTTACAGCGCATTTAATCGCTGAGGAATAAACCATTTTTTGCCGACATTTCGCAGCACTTGGGTTAAAATGCGCCTTCATTATTTTGACTGAGTAATTTTGGGTTACACGCAATGCTGTTAATGATCGACAATTATGATTCGTTTACCTACAACTTAGTGCAGTATTTTCAGCGCTTAGATCAAGATGTATTGGTAAAACGTAATGACGAGATCAGCATTGCAGAGATCAAACAGCTCAATCCTGAACATATTGTTCTTTCACCCGGCCCATGTTCACCCAACGAAGCGGGTATTTCGTTACAGGTGGTCGAACAGCTAAAAGGTGAAGTGCCTATTCTTGGGATCTGCTTAGGGCATCAAACTATTGCTCAGGCGCTTGGGGCTGAAGTAGTCAGAGCAAAACGAGTTATGCATGGCAAAACTTCATTGGTTAAACATAACAACCAAGGGGTGTTTAAGGGGTTAGCAAACCCACTTACCGTTTGCCGATATCATTCATTAGTGGTTGATAAGCAGCATTTACCTAATGACCTTACAATCACTGCTTGGACTGAGCAAAATTCTGATTTCGAAGAAATAATGGGTTTAATGCATGCTAATTTAGCGCTTGAAGGGGTGCAGTTTCATCCTGAAGCAATTTTGACTCAGCAGGGACTTGAATTACTTGCTAACTTTTTAACTCGCTTCTAATCTTAGGCTAATGAATTAACAAATATGACTGACAATACCCCTGTGCAAATTACTGAAGAAAAACGACAACAAAGGACTTCGATGGTGCTCAATGAACGCGCCCACGATCTATTGCTTGGTCATAGTTTTGCACAGCGCCAAATTGGTTATATTCACACCTTAGAGATTGACTACGGTGAGTCGATGGAGCAACGCACTTTATTAGAGGTGGAAGTTGCAGCCGAAAAGAAGCGACAAAAAAGCAGTACAGCACATCATAAGTACCGTGCTCAGGCGAGTAAGCAGTTACATCAAGTCATAGAAGCAGCTATGAACAAGCAGCTAGAAGACGTCGACTCGGTTGTGCATGAAACAATTGGTATTCAAGATAGTGTTCCAGCGATTTTAGAAATATTAGCAGTACGCTCCGCATCGGTTGGTCGCCTTGAACCTTTAGTTAAAGATTTAAGTTGGTTAGGCCGTGAGTTGGTTGCCTTTGTTAATTTGCCTTTCTATCGTAAGCAGCGTAACAAGCATACCTCGGTTCAAGTTGATAACCCATTATTAGCGCTGCGTTATATTGGTTTAGATAATTTAAAGTTTGTTGTGCCTACATTTGCGGTTCGCCATTGGATGCCTCACAGTACAGAACCATTTCCATTATTAAAGCGTCGTTTACGCGATAATTCGATGGCGTGTGCCATTGCGGCTCAAGAGCTTGCTAAACTAAATGGTGTAAACGAGGTGCACGCGTTTACCTTAGGTATGTTATTGGATGTTGGCAAAATTGCTTTAGTGCGTTTGTATTTACGCACCTTTGAGCGAGTTTGGCAGCGACAAGTGGCAAAAGCGCGTGAAGAACAAAAGAAAGACTTACACACGGCACTTTTAGAGCTTAAGCCAGATCCCTTGTTTTTAAGCTCATTATTGAGAACTCTGTCAATGAAAGTGACCGCTACTGTTATTGAGCAAATGTCATTTAAGTATTTACCCTTTAATGCGGTGATGCAGCAATTAACAACGCCACTAGCTAAAAACGATGAGTACCTACCACTTACAGAAGTGATATTAAAAGCGCGTTGTTATGCTCAATACTTAAGTTTAAATGAGCACCAATTAGTTGAACAAGACGAAACTGAGCATTGGTTTGCGCACTTTAACTTCACTCAAGAAGAGCTCGATCAGCTTGCAAAATGCAATTTTGATCGCTTCCATATCCAAATTAATTAAAAAAAATGTTAATTTTTTTGCGACTATTCATTCATTGTTTATCAATCCTCACTGACAATTTTTCTGTAAGCATGTTCTGCGGTGCTTACTAGCAGCACGCCTTTTTATCGTATTTAGTCTAAAAAACAACCTTCAAATAGTTATTCACTATCCATGAAAAAATATCTCGAGCCCTTTATTTTCAAGGGCTACATGAAAGTTTTCTAAGAGACAGAACGAAAATTTTCTGAAATAATGAACGAATGAAAATTGAACCAAAGAGTAATTTTGGTGAATTTACGCTAAGCTCAATCGGCTAATTAAAATGGCTTAGTTTAGCTTTAAGATGCCACCTTACTCTTCGTGTGCTTACAATTAAGAGGATATAAAATGACAGTCAATCGTGAATTATTTGATCAAGTAATGGTTCCTAACTATGCACCATCAAGTGTTATTCCTGTTCGAGGCGAAGGCTCTCGTGTATGGGACCAAGAAGGTCGCGAATTTATCGATTTTGCTGGTGGTATCGCAGTTAACTGTCTAGGTCACTGCCATCCAGCTCTTGTAAGTGCATTAAAAGAGCAAGGCGAGAAAATTTGGCACTTATCAAATGTAATGACTAATGAGCCTGCACTTCGTCTAGCTAAAAAGCTAACTGATGCAACATTTGCAGAGAAAGTATATTTTGCTAACTCAGGCGCAGAAGCAAATGAAGCGGCACTAAAATTAGCGCGTCGTTTTGCTCTTGATAACTATGGCGAGCAAAAGTCGCAAATTATCTCATTCAATAAAGGTTTCCACGGTCGTACATTCTTCACTGTAACGGTAGGTGGCCAAGCTGCATACTCTGATGGTTTTGGTCCTAAACCTGGCGATATCGTGCACTGTGACTATAACGACTTAGCAGCATTCGAAGCGCTTATCTCTGATAATACGTGTGCGGTAATGATGGAGCCTCTGCAAGGTGAAGGCGGTATCATTTCACCAACCAAAGAATTTGTAGAAGGTGTACGTGAGCTGTGTACTAAACACAATGCACTTTTAATTTTTGATGAAGTACAAACAGGTGTTGGTCGTACTGGTGAGCTTTATGCTTATCAAGGTCTAAACGTAACTCCAGATATCTTAACTACAGCCAAAGCGTTAGGTGGTGGTTTCCCAATCGGTGCGATGATCACCACAACTGATATTGCTAAGCACTTAAAAGTAGGTACTCATGGTTCTACTTACGGTGGTAACCCACTTGCATGTGCAGTAGCAGAAGCGGCATTCGATACAGTAAATACACCAGAAGTATTAAATGGTGTTAAAGAAAAGTCGGCATTATTCCGTGAGTTACTAACGGCGATTAACGAAAAGCACAATGTATTCACTGAAATCCGTGGTGAAGGCCTATTAATTGGTGCTGTAGTAACAGAGCAATTTAAAGGTCGTGCAAAAGAGTTCTTAGTTGCAGCAACAGAAGAAGGCGTGATGTCTTTAGTTGCAGGTGTTGATGTTGTTCGTTTCACTCCGTCACTTGTAATTCCAGAAGCTGATATCCGCGAAGGTATGGCTCGTTTTGAAAAAGCGGTTGCTAAAGTCGCTAATAGTTAATTTCTTAACTGCCAACTCAGGGCAAGCACAGCTTGCCCACATTTCTTAATTTACCGTTATTTATAAGGGAGCAAGCGGACTTATGATGATCCTTCGCCCAATTCAGCAAAATGATTACGCTTCATTAGTAAAGATTGCCGTAGAGTCAGGACATGGCTTCACATCTTTGCCTAATAATGAACAATTGCTACAAAAGAAAATAGATCATTCTGTCAGCTCATTTGCAAAAGCTGCCCAACAACCAGGTGATGAAGGTTACTTGTTTGTTCTTGAGGATAGCGAGACTGGTGAAGTTGTTGGTACTTCTGGTATCGAAGCAGCTGTTGGTTTAGATGATGCTTTTTATCACTACCACTTAAGTAAAGTGATTCACTCTTCTCGGACCCTTGATGTATACAAAGCTGTTGATATTCTTACCTTGTGTAATGATTACACAGGGGCAACAGAGCTATGCACGTTATTCCTAAAAGATGGCTACCGTAAAAATAATAATGGTAAATTACTCTCAAAAGCGCGTTTTATGTTTATAAACCAGCATAGAGAACGCTTTGCTGAAACTGTGATTGCTGAGATGCGTGGTGTATCAGACGAAAACGGTGAAAGCCCATTCTGGCAATGGTTAGAAGAGCACTTTTTTTCAATGGACTTTCCTACTGCCGACTACCTCACCGGGATTGGTCAAAAGGTTTTCATTGCTGAGTTAATGCCTAAGTATCCAATTTACGTCAACTTATTGAGCAAAGATGCGCAAGCTGTAATCGGTCAAGTGCACGCTAACACGCGTCCTGCTATTGAACTTTTAAAGAACGAAGGTTTCACCTTTAACGGTTACGTAGATATCTTTGACGCAGGCCCAACAGTTGAAGCAAAGATCGAAAATATAGCTACAATTCGTAATGCCAAAACATTCAAAGTTGAAATTGGTGAAAGCCAAGGCGACACCACGGTATTGTTAGCAAACGATAAAATTGCTGATTTTAGAGCAACCGTGACTCAAGTTAGCCTACCATGCGATGCCGATAGCATCACAATCTCAAGTGAATTAGCAAAAGCACTTCACCTAGAAGCGGGTGATTCAGTATCACTAGCAGAACTATAGAATTCAGGAGACATATTAATGACTCATGCAGCGCAATTTATTAATGGTCAATGGCAAGCAGGCCTTGGTCATACTTTTCAGTCTGTTAACCCTGCAAACAACGACGTAATTTGGCAAGCAAACAGTGCAACAGCTGAGCAAGTAGACAGTGCTGTGTCTGCTGCACGTGAAGCATTTTACAGCTGGGCTGACAAATCATTTGCTGAGCGTTTAGCGATTGTAAAAACATTTGCTGAAACGCTAAAAGAGCACAGTGAAGAACTCGCTGTTGCGATTGCACAAGAAACCGGTAAACCACTTTGGGAAACGCGTACTGAAGCTGGTGCTATGGTGGGTAAAATTGCTATCTCTGAAAAAGCATTTTTAGAGCGTACTGGTGATGTTGAAAACCCAATGCCGCAAGGCCGTGCGATGATCCGTCACAAACCTCATGGTGTTGTCGCAGTATTTGGTCCATACAACTTCCCTGGCCACTTACCAAATGGTCATATTGTGCCTGCATTATTAGCAGGTAATACCGTGGTATTTAAACCGTCAGAATTAACGCCTGCTGTTGCTGAGTTAACGTTAAAGTTATGGGAAAAAGCCGGTCTTCCTGCAGGTGTTATCAATCTTGTACAAGGTGAAGTTGAAACCGGTAAAGCGCTTGCGTCTCATAAAGGTATTGATGGCTTATTCTTTACGGGCTCTTCTCGTACTGGTCATATTTTACATGAGCAGTTTGCTGGTCAGCCGGGTAAAATCCTAGCGTTAGAGATGGGGGGGAATAACCCGCTTATCGTCACTGATGTTGCTGATACTAAAGCGGCTATCCACGATATTATCCAATCAGCGTTTATCTCAACCGGTCAACGCTGTACCTGTGCGCGTAAACTGTTTTTACCAAAAGGCGAGCAGGGTGATGCTATCTTAGCGGGTCTTATTAAAGCGACTAAAGCGATTAAAGTAGGTGACTACGACGCAGAAGATCAGCCTTTCATGGGTTCAATGATTTCTGCGGCAGCAGCAGCTGGAATGGTTGCAGCGCAAAAGCAACTTGTTGAGCTTGGTGCTGAAGTGTTAGTTGAACTTACTCACAAAGAAAATACCGGCTTTGTAACACCGGGTATTTTAGAGTGTACCGATGTGGCTAACTTCCCAGATGAAGAGCACTTTGGACCACTGCTTAAAGTGTTCCGCTTTACTGACTTTGATGCCGCTATTGATAAAGCGAATGACACAAGCTTTGGCTTATCAGCCGGTTTATTAAGTGACAGCGCAGCAGATTACGATCACTTCTTACGTCGTATTCGTGCAGGTATCGTAAACTGGAACCGTCCAATCACAGGTGCATCAAGTGCAGCACCATTTGGTGGTATTGGTGCATCGGGTAACCACAGAGCAAGTGCTTACTATGCAGCTGATTATTGTGCATACCCTGTTGCTTCGGTAGAGCTTGAAAAAGTAGCGATGCCAGCGACATTGAGCCCAGGCTTAAAAATCGATTAATAACCGTAAATTATTATAAAAAGCAGCTTAGGCTGCTTTTTTTGTATGAGATGTCTAGCAAAGGTAGCAATTAAAAGCGCTTTCTGCTTAAATCTAAAGAGATAGTTTTTTATTAGGTGTGCAGTCGTATGGTTTTAGATAGGCAAGGGTACGATGATCTTGTCATGTATCTCACTCAAAATTTAGCGCTTTTTGAGAAGCCAGGTCAAATTAAACCAGGAGCTCCAACAGTGTTAGAGCTGATTGAAGACGTGATAGCAGAAAACGTTATGTTACTTTGCGAACAACACACTGAGCTTAATACTGAGCAACGCAGCCAAATTGTCCGCGAAGTAGATGGCATTGTGTATGACTTACAAGAAGTGTTAAGTAGCGTTACAAATCACACTGTAACCGTTGAGCAGCATGCATTTATTGATGAGTTTGCTGGACTGGTAAAAAACTTATTTGATAACGCCGTGGCTGAAAGCGCTTAACGGCCACTGTTAGCGCTCTTTTTAAGTTCGCAATCAGCGTGCTTGCGCTTGCAGCTGCAAATCCTCAATTAACTGCTTTACTCCTTGGCCTACCGCTTATCTCTTGCATCTGAGTGTGACTTGCTTACAATCAAGCAAAACAACTTGAAGAGACAAAATAAATGCAAGCGAATGTAAAATGGGTAGAGGGTGATACCTTCATTGGCCTTTCAAACTCAGGCCACAATGTCGTTTTTGATGCTGGTAGCGATAGCGCAGCACCAAGCCCAATGGAAATGGTATTAATGTCGGCAGGTTGCTGCTCATCGGTTGATGTAGTAAGCATTCTAAAAAAAGCAAAGCAATCATTCTCTGATGTGCAAGTGAAGCTAACAGCTGAACGTGCTGAGTCTGCACCTCGCGTGTTTACCAAGATTAACCTACACTTTGTGGTTACCGGTGATAATGTCTCTGAAAAACACCTTGCGAGAGCTGTGCAATTGTCTGCTGAAAAGTATTGCTCTGTAGCCTTAATGCTTGATAAATCAGTAGAAATTACGCATAGCCACGAAGTTGTTCTAGAACAGGTAAAATAACGCTTTTTCCGAGCGGGAAATTCGTATAAAATCCGCGAACTTTTATTTCTGCTGGTGCAGGTTTCACTCGTTTAAAGGTTGGTTTAGCATGAATAAACCCTTCGATAAAATTAAGCTTCATGGCTTTAATAACTTAACTAAGAGCTTAAGCTTTAGTATTTACGATATTTGTTACGCAAAGACTGAACAACAGCGTAAAGAATATATTGAATATATCGACGAACAGTATAGTGCTGATCGCCTTACCGATATTTTAGGTGAAGTTGTGGATATTATTGGTGCAAACATCTTGAATGTTTCTCGCCAAGATTACGATCCGCAAGGTGCCAGTGTGACAATTCTGATCTCAGAAGAGCCAATTGAGCAGCAAACTACCTATGACGTTGATGAAGCGCCGGGTCCTTTGCCTGAAACTGTTGTTGCGCACTTAGACAAGAGCCACATCTGTGTTCACACATACCCAGAAGCACATCCTGATGATGGTATTTGTACGTTCCGTGCTGATATTGAAGTATCAACGTGTGGCATCATCTCGCCATTAAAAGCGTTAAACTTCTTAATTCACAGCCTTGAGTCTGATGTTGTAACAATTGACTACCGCGTACGTGGTTTTACGCGTGATGTGGATGGTGTTAAGCACTATATCGACCACGCAATTAACTCAATTCAGAACTACATGACTGAAGATACAAAAGAAGCGTACCAAATGATGGACGTAAACGTGTATCAAGAGAACTTGTTTCACACTAAGATGATGCTAAAAGAAACTGACTTGAATACTTATTTATTCGGTGTTTCTACAGCAGATCTTTCAGAAGACGAAGAAGAAGAAATTCGTTCTAAGTTAACTCGTGAGATGCAAGAAATCTTCTATGGTCGTAACTTACCAGACACAGAGTAAGTAGCCACAAGCTTAAAAAAAACGGCGTGTAATGTATGTTACACGCCGTTTTTTATTTCAGGCTTAGTGTTGTGGCAGTCGTAACTGCGAACCCTCAGTTACTTAATAAGTAGCAACTCTGTTTGTCTGCCATCAAGATACCAAACTCCAGAGCTATCAAAAAAAGCATCTTCTTCGAGCATAATACGGATCTCTTTGTTCCAAGGCTCTATATATACAGCATTATTTAACTCAATCGAATACGCCGTATTTAAGTGAAGCGGGTAGTCACCATCGCCAGCAACACCTTGTTGAGAATCCCACATGCCCAATGTTGTACCTGCTGCGTGGCCATGATAACCAATTGGGTGCGTGTAGATTGTTGGCTTTAATCCTTTAGCAATTGCCTCGGCGCGTGATTCTTTCAGTACTTCGTTACCGGTTTTACCGATTGCAAAATGTGAAGTAAAAATATCTTGCAATTGATTACCGCGTTTTAATGCGTTTATTAAATACTCGGGTGCTTGTGTTTCATTTTCTTTTAACACATAAGCATGTTGTTGAGTGTCAGTATTTAAACGCAAATAGGTAATACCAAAATCAACATGCAGCAGATCCCCTGCTTGAATGATTTGCTCATCACCTTCACTAAAACTGGTCTCATGGTCAAAAGTTGTTTTATCGGCACGTTGTATACTGACGCTTGGGTGAAACCATGTTTGCAGTTTTAATTCCCTTACCCGCTCTCTAAACCACCAAGTTAAATCTGTAGTTGTAGTTTTACCGACAGTGATGACTTTACTTGAAAACCCCTCAGCAATAATTCGATGCGCAATGGCGACCGCTTTTTTATACATTGCTATTTCTTCAGGTATGCGTTGTTCTAGCCAAGCTACCGCGAGGGGCTCTGCAGAAATCAGTTTATTAAGGTATTTATTTGGGAGAGCACTTTTAAGTGCATTAAAATCGCTAACAACGAGTCCATCTGCGTGAGCCCAGATTTTTGATGTGTTAAGTGCGATATTTTTGGGTTGATATTGCTCAATCAGTTCAACTAAGGCTAACCATTGATCTGGCTGCTGTTGTTTGTCCCATGCTTTTTTAAATACAGTGCCTATGCTGTAGGGCGCTATTGCGAGTGCGTCAACTTCGCCTTGTTTATTGAGTGCAAAAACAAGTATGGTTGTTCGCCTTGCAGAAAGCCAAGTTGCCGGTAGAAAGGTTTTTAAAATAGGATCTTCATTGTATTCGCGGCTAATCATAAGCCACATATCAATATTATGTTGCTTCATAAGCGAGGGCAAAAGCGTTTTAACCCTAAGCTCTGTGACTTTATCTATAAAAGCAGCGCGTTCCTTCATTGGTAGAACCGATAATTCACTCGCCTTAATGGGCAATGCCCACCAGCTACATAGTATTAGCGCTAGCATGATGTTTGTTTTATTTAGCACGTTGTTGTTTCCTTTATTATTTTTATAAACTGCTTAAAAACATAGCAACACTCTATACAATAAACGAGTAATTTAAGGTGAATTACAGGTTTCTATGCGTAAACTCGCTTGCTAAAGTAAAGGTGTAGATTGGGAATAAAGTTAAGGATAATAATGAATCAGCAGGTATTTTTAGCAAAACAGGTTCGTGAAAATGAAGGCCCAGCAGCTAAACGGTGTGGTGTAACACTTTATGAGCTAATGGAACGGGCCGGACAAGCGACTTATCAGCATCTACTTAACAACTTTCCTGATGCTAAAAAGTTTGTTGTATTAACTGGCGTTGGTAATAACGCTGGTGATGGCTATGTTGTGGCACGCTTAGCTAAACATGCTGGGATGCAGGTGACGGTTATAGCAGCAAAACCTGAGCAACCCCTTAAAGGGGATGCGCTCACCGCTCAGCAAGCTTGGTTAGAATTAGGTGGGACAATTACTGCAGATCTAAGCCCCATTAAAACAGCTGACATCATCATTGATGGCTTGCTCGGCACGGGTATTCAAAGCGAGGTGCGAGAGCCATTCGCACAATTAATTAAAGCAGCCAACGAAAGCCAAGTGCCAGTTGTTGCTATTGACCTCCCCTCAGGCATTAATGCAGACACAGGTGTAGTACAGGGAGTTGCAATAAAAGCAGCGCTCACCGTCACCTTTGTGGGAATTAAACAAGGTTTAGTAACTGGGCAAGGACGAGCACATACAGGAGAGCTTGAGCTTGCAGACTTAGCTATTCAAGATGCCTTTTTACAATTGACGACACCTACTGCAGAGCTAATCAATTATAAGGCCCTGTCGAGGCTTCCCAAGCGCGATAACAACAGCCATAAAACCAGTCATGGTAAATTGCTGTGCATTGGTGGTAATGCTGGCACCGCAGGCGCAATTCGTTTAACTGCAGAAGCCGCTCTTCGCACAGGTGCGGGCATGGTTAAAGTGTATACCCATAGCAGTTCTATTCTGCCAGTGAGCATTGGGCGGCCTGAGATTATGGTTACCGATACACATTTAATTAGTGCGCTAGAATGGGCGAGTTGTATTGCTATTGGTCCTGGGCTTGGACTGGACGCGTGGTCCGAAACAACCTTTGAAACGGTCATGCAATATTGCTTTACTAATAATAAGCCATTGGTTATTGATGCTGATGCACTTAATTTAATAGCTCAGCATGCTTCTTCATTTCCATTAGCCAATACGGTTATAACACCGCACCCCGGTGAGGCTGCAAGACTGCTTAATTGTCACGCTAACGATATTGAAGAAAATCGCTTTCATGCGGTAAAGCAGCTTGCACGCAGCTATACCACTACTTGTGTACTCAAAGGTGCTGGCAGTTTAATTGCAGACAAGAACCAAACATGGGCGTGTACAGATGGAAATCCTGCACTTGCCGTTGGCGGCAGTGGTGATGTTTTAACAGGTATCATCGCGGCACTTATCGCACAGGGGCTAACTACCCAGCAAGCAGCCTGCCTAGGGGTCTGCTTACATGCGAAAGCGGGTGATATCGCCGCTGAGCGCGATGGTGAGCGTGGTATGTTGCCAAGTGACTTGTTTGCGATAGTGAGGGAGTTGGTTAACTGAGTGGTCAGTAATTGATAGCTAAAAGAAAACCCAGCCGAAGCTGGGTTTTTTAAGCAAGATTTTTGGGGGATGATTACATCATGCCGCCCATACCACCCATGCCGCCCATGCCGCCCATATCAGGAGCACCAGCGTCATCTTTAGGGATTTCAGCAACCATTGCTTCAGTTGTGATCATAAGACCCGCGATTGAAGCTGCGTACTGTAGTGCAGAACGCGTTACTTTAGTTGGGTCTAAGATACCCATTTCGATCATGTCGTTGTACTCGCCAGATGCTGCGTTGTAACCGTAGTTACCTTCACCACCTTTTACAGAGTTAACAACAACTGATGCTTCGTCACCTGCGTTCGTTACGATTTGACGAAGTGGTGCTTCCATCGCACGTAGTGCAACTTTAATACCGTGGCTTTGGTCTTCGTTGTCGCCAACTAGCTCAGCAAGTTTGCTTGCTACGCGAACTAGTGCAACACCACCACCCGGTACAACACCTTCTTCAACCGCTGCGCGAGTTGCGTGTAGAGCATCTTCTACGCGGTCTTTCTTCTCTTTCATTTCGATTTCAGTTGCTGCGCCAACTTTGATTACTGCAACACCGCCAGCTAGTTTAGCCATGCGCTCTTGTAGTTTCTCTTTATCGTAGTCAGACGTTGCTTCTTCGATTTGTGCTTTGATTTGTGCAACACGGCCGTTGATACCGTCTTCTTCACCTGCACCATCGATGATTGTTGTATCATCTTTAGTGATCACAACGCGTTTCGCTGTACCTAGGTCTTCGATTGTTGCTTTTTCTAGCTCTAAACCGATTTCTTCAGAAATTACTGTACCACCAGTTAATACTGCGATGTCTTGTAGCATTGCTTTACGACGGTCGCCAAAACCTGGCGCTTTAACTGCAGAAACTTTTACGATGCCGCGCATGTTATTTACAACAAGTGTTGCAAGCGCTTCACCTTCAAGGTCTTCAGCAATAATTAGTAGTGGCTTGCTAGCTTTAGCAACCGCTTCTAATGTAGGTAGTAGCTCACGAATGTTAGATACTTTTTTGTCTACAAGTAGAATGTAAGGGTTGTCTAGCTCTACAGCGCCTTTTTCAGCGTTGTTGATGAAGTAAGGAGACAGGTAACCGCGGTCAAACTGCATACCTTCAACTACGTCTAGTTCGTTTTCTAACGACTGACCTTCTTCAACAGTGATAACGCCTGAATCACGGCCAACTTTTTCCATTGCTTCTGCAATGATGTCACCGATTTCTTTATCAGAGTTAGCAGAAATAGTACCTACTTGAGCAATCGCTTTAGTGTCTGCACATGGTACAGAAAGCGCTTTAAGCTCTTCAACCGCAGCAGTAACTGCTTTATCGATACCACGCTTAAGGTCCATTGGGTTCATACCCGCTGCAACTGCTTTTAAGCCTTCGTTTACGATAGCTTGCGCTAATACAGTTGCTGTTGTTGTACCGTCACCTGCAGCGTCATTCGCTTTAGACGCTACTTCTTTAACCATTTGTGCGCCCATGTTTTCGAACTTGTCTTCAAGCTCAATTTCTTTAGCTACAGACACACCATCTTTAGTGATTACAGGAGCACCGAAAGATTTGTCTAATACAACATTACGGCCTTTAGGACCTAAAGTTACTCTTACTGCGTTTGCTAAAATATTTACGCCAGTTAGCATTTTGCTACGTGCGTCACCTGCAAAAAGTACTTCTTTTGCTGCCATGATTTAATTCCTCTTAAATTCTGTAAACGGGTTGCTAAACGAAAAGTAGGATTAGCCTACAATGCCTAGAATATTATCTTCACGCATGATCAGGTACTCTTGACCTTCGATCTTTTCAGCTTTTTCAACATAAGAGCCGAACAGCACAGTGTCACCGGCTTTAACTTCTAATGCTCTTACTTCACCGTTGTCTAAAACACGGCCATTACCAACAGCGATAACTTCTCCGCGAGTTGATTTTTCAGCTGCAGAGCCAGTTAATACAATACCGCCAGCAGACTTAGTTTCTTCTTCTAGACGCTTAACGATGACGCGATCATGTAAAGGACGAATGTTCATTTATTTAGTTCTCCTAACAGTTTCTGAACAGTACAGAAAAAATCTTGTGTTATTGCAGGGGAGTGCTAAGCCACCCGTTGCGTTTCATTGCCTTCATTAATGGGGGTGGCTTAAAAAAATCCAAGTACAAAAATTAAAAAATTTTAATCTTTTCGCTCAAATTCACCATCAATAGTTGTCGGTTGATGAGTTGGCTCTTCGTGTTGGGGTGCTTTACTGTGGTATTGAAAGTGTGCAGAGCCTTGATTCGCTTGTGAACTCATACGCACAGTTGCATGGCTGGCAAGGCTTGTAGCTAATTTATTACGTATTGCTGGGGTAAGTAATAAAAAGCCAAAAAAGTCTGTCATTATGCCAGGAGTCATTAATAACACTCCGGCAATAATCACACACAAGCCAGTAAATAATTCTTTCGCAGGCATTTGCCCTTGCGCCATTTGTAGTTGCACATTTTGGATTGCTCCCATGCCTTGCTGCTTCACTAATTTGGCACCAACAATGGCCGTGACGATAACTAGCGCTATGGTGGCAAACCCGCCAATGACTTCACTCACTTGAATAAGTAAGGCAATCTCCACTATCGGCACTAAAATAAATAACAAAAACAAAAATCTAAACATAACGCTCTCTAAAAATGTCACTCTCTTTGGAGTCAATGAAATATAAGTTGGGGTGATCGGGTCTTTTTTCAAGCTGGAGCCATGGATCACCTAGCTCGCTACACATTATTGCTGCTATCAGCTACTATGGTGCGACTCACGTGATCAAAAAAAGGTTCCTTATGAATACGCATTATCGACTGATTTTTACTACTTGTGCGAATGAAGCTGAGGCTCGTCAGCTGGCTCAACACCTAGTGAAAGAAAAGCTAGCTGCCTGTGTCAATATTCTGCCTACTATCGAATCTATCTATATGTGGGAAGGCGAGTTAACGCAAGCGACAGAGAGTAAATTACTGATCAAAACTAAATCAGAAAAAATGAATGAGGTGATCCAAACTATCAAGAAATTGCATAGTTATGAGGTCCCTGAGATTCAGGTCGTTGATGTAGCAACAGGCAATTTAGCCTATTTTAATTGGATGGATGAGGTACTTAATTAATGCGATCGTTCCTTTTATTACTTTGCGCACTGTGGTTATTGCCTGCAAGCGCAAGTAATAGCAATTTACTTGGTAATTTACTGCAGCAACCGGCAGAACACACCTTTCTCCCTGTTGATAAAGCCTTTGTTTTTGATTTTGATCAGCAAGGTAAAACCTTATTCATTGGTTGGGATATAGCGCCCGATTATTATCTTTATAAAAAGAAAGTCGAAATTATTGCCAAGGGAGCCGATATAGAAGTGCCTGAGCTTGGTAAAGGCGTCATTATTGAAGATGAGTTTTTTGGTAAGAGCGAAGTATTTTTTGATTCATTAAGTGTGATAACAAAAGTAAGCAACATCACAGATGGGGCAGTTGTTAAAGTTCGTTTTCAAGGCTGTGCCGAAGCGGGGTTATGTTATCCGCCAGAAGTGAGAACCATTCCTTTATCTGTGATTGCTGGTGAGCAAGTATCGCAAACTGCAGATACTGGCAATGCATTGGCTGCATTAACACAAGCCGCAGAGGTAAATGGCGCATCATCAGCGCCTTCTCAAGAAGTATCAAAACCAGTTGGTGAGCAGTCATATACCGATAAACTAGCGTCACAAGGTTTACTAACGAACCTAGTTATCTTCTTTTTAGTCGGTGTTGGTCTGGCTTTTACACCATGCGTATTCCCAATGTTTCCGATTTTGTCGAGCCTTATTGCAGGTCAGCAGAATTTATCGACTAAAAAAGCGTTTTCGCTGTCGTTTGTTTATGTGCAAGGGATGGCAGTTACCTATGCAGCACTGGGCTTAGTGGTTGCATCATTAGGTGGGCAAGTACAAGGGTATTTGCAGCATCCTACAGTACTAATTAGCTTTAGTATCTTATTTGTATTGCTAGCAATGTCGATGTTTGGCTGGTACGAAATTAAACTGCCAAGCGGCATGATGAATAAACTCACTCAGGTTAGTAACCAACAAAAAGGCGGCAACTATGTTGGCGTATTTATGATGGGTGTACTGTCTGGCTTGATTGCTTCACCTTGTACTACTGCACCGTTGTCAGCTGCATTGCTTTATGTTGCACAAAGTGGTGATTATTTAGTGGGAGGTTTAACTTTGTATGTACTGAGCTTAGGCATGGGACTGCCTTTATTATTGCTAGGTACATCAGGTGGTAAACTACTTCCTAAAGCCGGTGGTTGGATGGAACAAGTGAAAACGTTATTCGGTTTCATTATGCTAGTTGTGCCGCTAATTCTGCTAGAGCGTATTGTTGATATCGAGATCATTTGGTTAATGGCTGGTTTATTAGCACTTGCTACAGCCTTGTACTTACATCATTGGCAAAGTGGTCAATCGCAAGGTAAGTTAAAAACAGCGTTATGGTTTGCTGCAACCTTACTGGTTGTGACTGGAGCGAGTTTAACGAAAAGTTATTTTTGGCCTACTAAAGCGGCGGTTGCACAAGCTGAAGTGCAAACACATGGCTTTAGACAAGTTGCTAATTTAAGTGAATTGAAAGAAGAGATTGCAAAGGCAAGCAGCGAAGGGCGCTTAGCAATGGTCGACTTATACGCTGACTGGTGTGTCGCGTGTAAAGAGTTTGAACACTACACGTTTCCTGATGCTAAAGTACAAGAACAATTTGCGCACTTTGAGTTAATCCAAATCGATTTAACCGAAAGTGATGCAAAAACCATTGAGCTAATGGAAGAATACACGGTATTCGGGTTACCCAGCATTTTGTTCTTTGACAGCCAAGGTAATGAGCTTTTAGAGCAACGTGTAACAGGCTTTTTAAATGCTAAAGACTTTGCAGAACATCTGGCAAAAGTGCGAAATACTGCTAAATAAACGCAAACGTGCTAGAAAATAGCAAAACGCCACTCATCTGAGTGGCGTTTTTGTTTCTCACTAAGAAAAAGTACTCAAACTAAAAGTAAATGAGTGATTTTTGTTGTAAAAGTTCAATTAAACAGTAAGAGAATACAGTGATTAACCCTGTTGTGTGCCTTGCTATGCCTACATTTGCTTTGTGCTATGAGTGATTAGACCAGTATTTTGCTGCTATTTACGTCGAAATATCTATAATAGGTGGTTAACGTGAGAAATAGTTGCTATTTTACATCGATACGCTTAGGTTAAGCGTGGGTTTATGATGAATATGGTTAAACTGCTTACTTAAAGGATATATCGCGTATTATGGCTGCAAAATTCAAACTTTTAGTTCTTAATGGGCCAAATTTAAACATGCTTGGCAAGCGTGAACCAGAAAAGTACGGCACCCAATCTCTTGATGAGATTATCGCTGAACTTAGTCAGGTTGCTGCGGGTCACAATGTTGATTTAACGCATTTTCAAAGTAACAGTGAAGCTGCATTAATAGAGCGAATTCACGATGCATGGCAAGTGGTTGATGCAATTATTATTAACCCTGCCGCATTTACGCATACAAGCGTTGCCTTACGGGATGCATTACTCAGTGTAAACATTCCCTTTTACGAGGTGCATTTAAGTAATGTGCACGCACGGGAGGCATTTCGTCATCATTCGTATTTTTCGGATGTGGCACAAGGCATTATCGTAGGATTAGGAGCAATGGGTTATAAAGTAGCACTTGAAGCTGCGGTTAGCCGGTTGCAAAACACACATTAATTTTAAATAAAACTTACAGGCGGGTCGTTCATGGATATTCGCAAGATCAAAAAACTTATCGAACTAGTAGAAGAATCTGGTATTGCTGAATTAGAAATCACTGAAGGTGAAGAATCAGTACGCATTAATCGTAACAACATGAGTGCAGCGCCTGCAATGCAGTATGCTCCTCAACAGTACGCAGCGCCTGCACCAGCGCCAGCAGCTCCTGCTCCTGCAGCAGAAGCGCCAGCGGCAGACGCAGCACCAGCAGCACCAACAGGTCATCAAGTTAAATCGCCTATGGTTGGTTCTTTCTACTCAGCAGCTTCTCCTGAAGCAGCACCTTATGTAGAAGTAGGTTCAAAAGTAAATGTTGGCGACACGTTATGTATCGTTGAAGCAATGAAAATGATGAACCAAATCGAATCTGATAAAGCCGGCACAGTAAAAGCTATCTTAGTTGAAAATGGCGAGCCAGTAGAATTCGATCAACCTTTATTCATCATTGAATAACAGCGCAACAAAAGGCCAACTCTATGTTAGATAAAGTAGTCATTGCAAACCGAGGTGAAATTGCACTTCGCGTACTGCGCGCCTGCAAAGAGCTTGGGATCAAAACTGTTGCTGTGCATTCAACGGCAGACCGTGATCTTAAGCACGTGTTACTGGCAGACGAAACAATTTGTATTGGTAAACCGGCAGCAAGTGAAAGTTACCTAGATATTCCGCGCATTATTGCAGCGGCAGAAGTAACAGACGCAGTTGCTATTCACCCAGGTTATGGTTTCCTTTCTGAAAATGCAGACTTTGCTGATCAAGTTGAGCAAAGTGGCTTTGTATTTATCGGCCCTAGAGGCGACACGATTCGTTTAATGGGTGATAAAGTTTCTGCAATCGAAGCAATGCGTAAAGCGGGTGTACCTTGTGTACCAGGTTCTGATGGCCCATTAACGGCAGACAGCGAGCGTAACATTCAAATTGCTAAGCGTATTGGTTACCCTGTAATCATTAAAGCAGCAGGCGGCGGCGGTGGTCGTGGTATGCGTGTTGTTCGCAGCGAAAAAGAACTAATCGATTCAATCGCTCTTACTCAGCAAGAAGCAAAGCAATTCTTCGGTAATGGCATGGTTTACATGGAAAAATTCCTTGAAAACCCTCGTCACATCGAAGTTCAAGTACTTGCTGATGGTCAAGGCAATGCAGTTCACTTAGGTGAGCGTGATTGTTCAATGCAACGTCGTCACCAAAAAGTTGTTGAAGAGGCACCTGCGCCAGGTATCACTGCTGAGATGCGTAAGTTCATCGGTGACCGTTGTACTCGTGCATGTATCGAAATTGGTTATCGCGGTGCAGGTACGTTCGAATTCTTATATGAAAACGGCGAGTTCTATTTCATCGAAATGAATACCCGTATTCAGGTTGAGCACCCAGTAACAGAAATGGTCACTGGCGTTGACTTAATCAAAGAGCAGTTAAAAATTGCAGCTGGCCAACCATTATCATTCACTCAAGAAGATGTGGTTATTCGTGGTCACGCAATTGAGTGTCGTATTAATGCGGAAGACCCAGAAACATTTATTCCATCACCAGGTAAAATCACGCGATTCCACCCTGCTGGCGGTTTAGGTATTCGTTGGGACAGCCACATCTATGCAGATTACACAGTACCACCTCATTACGATTCAATGATTGGTAAGCTGATCTGTTACGGTGAAAACCGTGATGTAGCAATTGCTCGTTCACGCAATGCGTTAAACGAATTAGTGATTGATGGCATCAAGACCAACACGCCACTGCACAAGAAAATCTTGGCAGATGAGAACTTCCAAAACGGTGGTACAAACATCCACTACCTTGAGAAGAAACTCGGTCTGTAAAAAAATTCTGTTTAAGCTAAAAAGCCGGCAACTTTGCCGGCTTTTTTATGTCAAATTAGGCATAAGAGCGGCTCTCGCCTTATAAAAATTATCTGGTATGATTAACAAAGTAATGTGTTTTTAGTTTTTCATGAGGTAACAATGACCGACAGTGTTGGTTTTCCACTGGCTGATGAAGCTGCAACGGTAAATATGGGCAATCAACTTGCAGCGTTGATGGAACAAGGGGCTGTCATTTATTTGCACGGTGATTTAGGTACCGGTAAAACCACATTAACCCGTGGTATCGTGCAAGGTTTTGGTCATCAAGGAAAGGTTAAGAGTCCGACATATACACTGGTTGAGCCTTATCAACTAACTAAAGCTGATGTTTATCACTTTGATTTATATCGTTTAGGTGATCCTGAAGAGCTTGAATATATGGGCATTCGTGATTATTTTTCGCCACAGGCTATTTGTGTTGTTGAATGGCCTGAGAAGGGAGGTGAATTTATCCCAACTCCCGACCTTGATATTACTTTGCGTTATGACGGTGAGGCACGTGCTATTGTTATTGATAGCTTAACTAAGCGCGGTCAATCTATTGTCGAACAATTGAAGAGCGTGTAAGAATAAACATATAAAAATAAAGGTGTACTAGTAAAAATGGGTCGTTGTACGTTTAAACTATTAACTATTTTAATGTTTTTGGTTGTGAGCCAGGTTGCGCTTGCACAAAATACTATTAATAGCGTACGCGTTTGGCCCTCACCAGATAGCACCCGTGTGGTATTTGATCTAGATGAAAAGCCTGATTACAGCTATTTCATGCTGAAAAACCCAGCGCGTTTAGTCATTGATCTAAAAAATACAGATAAGCTCGATAACTTGCCTGCTATTCCGCAAAAGCATCAAATAGTTTCAAAACTTCGTTACTCAAAGCCTAAAGATAGCAAAAGTGTGCGTTTTGTTTTTGAACTAGCACGCGCTAGTAAACCTGTGGTGTTTGCCTTATTACCTACCGAACCATACAAGCACCGTTTAGTCGTTGATCTCATCGACAAAACACCGAAAGCTGAGCCTATTGCTGCAACGAATACCAGCGTTAAAAAGCGTGAGCTACAGCAAGAGCGCGATATTGTTATTGCCATTGATGCAGGTCACGGTGGTGAAGACCCAGGCTCAATTGGTCCATCGGGTACTTATGAAAAAGATATTACGCTACAAATAGCCAAGCGCTTAGAGCGAATGATCGATGCCGAAAAAGGCATGATTTCGCGCATGGTGCGCCGTAGTGATTATTTTGTTAACTTAAATACGCGAACCAGCATTGCCCGTGAGAAAAAGGCCGATTTCTTTGTCTCGATTCATGCCGATGCGTTTACTAGCCCGCAGCCAAATGGTGCTTCTGTGTGGGTGCTCTCACTGCGCCGCGCTAACTCAGAAATAGGTAAGTGGATTGAAGATAAAGAAAAGCACTCCGAGCTTTTGGGTGGTGCCGCTGGGGTATTAAAAGATACCGCGAGCGAAAAATATTTAGCACAAGCACTGCTTGATATGTCGATGGATCATTCGATGAAAACAGGCTTTAGTGTTGCACAAGAAGTAGTTAGCGAATTAAGAAAAGTAGCTAAAATGCATAAGAAGCAACCACAAGCGGCGAGCCTTGCGGTATTAAAATCACCGGATATTCCGTCTATTTTGGTCGAGACAGGGTTTATTTCGAATCCGCGTGAAGAGCGAATGCTAAAAACGGCGCAGCATCAGGAGCGCTTAGCGAAAGCAATTTTCACCTCAATTAAAAATTACTACATGCAAAATCCCCCAGATGACTCGTTATTTGCGAAATTAAAAGCGCAATTTCCAACAAAGCACAGAGTACGTCCGGGTGAGTCGTTAAGTATTTTGGCAAGCAGATACAACACCTCTGTTAGTAAGCTAAAAACGGTCAATAACTTAAAATCGAATACCTTGTTTATAGGTCAAGAGCTTGATATTCCGCAAAGCTAGTCAATTTTCGTGTTAGGAACACTATGAGTATAGAAATACTACCCGCGCGATTGGCTAACCAAATTGCTGCGGGTGAAGTGGTTGAACGCCCTGCATCGGTTGTAAAAGAGCTGGTCGAAAACAGTTTAGATGCTGGCGCAACGCGCATTCAAATAGATATTGAACGGGGTGGTCATAAGCTCATTCGCATTCGCGATAATGGCTCTGGTATTAATAAAGATGAACTAACCCTCGCGCTTTCACGCCATGCCACGAGTAAACTAAAATCACTCGATGATCTTGAGAACATTTGCTCGCTGGGTTTTCGTGGTGAAGCACTGGCGTCTATAAGCTCTGTATCACGGTTAACATTAAGTTCAAAGCCAAAACACCAAGAGGCAGCATGGCAAGCCTTTGCTGAAGGTCGTGACATGGCTGTGCAAGTAAAACCAACCGCACATCCTGATGGTACTACTATCGAGGTTAAAGACTTGTTCTTTAACACGCCAGCACGCCGTAAATTTCTTCGCACCGAGAAAACCGAGTTTTCACATATTGATGAACTTATAAAGCGCATTGCGCTGAGTCGTTTTGATGTGTCTATTACGCTTACTCATAACGGTAAAGTGGTGCGTCAATACCGTGCTAAACCAAACCCTGAGCAAGCAATAACGCGTGTAGCACAAGTTGCTGGAAAAGCCTTTAGTGAACAAGGGCTGCATATTCAATCTGGTGAAGCTGGTTTGATGCTGCGTGGTTGGGTATTACCGGTGGGCTCAGCGAATAGCACGCAATATACCTATGTTAATAATCGCATGATGCGCGATAAACTCATTTTGCATGCGATCCGCCAAGCGTTTGAAGAAGTCGCAGGTTCAGAAGAGCTACCAGGCTTTGTAATTTATATTGATATTGACCCTCGTCAGGTCGATGTAAACGTGCACCCGGCTAAGCATGAAGTGCGTTTCCATCAAGGTCGTTTAGTGCATGACTTTATTTTGCAGGCAATTAAACAAGTTGTTGTGCCGCTTCAGCAAGAGGCTGGTTTTGTCCAGGAGCCGACCTTTGACCGCACTCCGTTTGCCGAGGCTAATTCACAAAGCTCGCAGCCACACTTTAATCAGGCTATGGCAACTGAGCAATATGATTACCCTAAATCTGAATTACAGCCAACACGCTCACCGAGTTATTCAGGAGCCACAGGGCGCTCAGGTGGAGGTTTTAGTAGCAACAGCCAAGGACGCAGTAAAACATCGCATCAAGATGTGAATGCTTTTTATCAAGGGATCAGTGAGCAACATGCCGCGCATTTTGATCAAGTACGCCCAGAGCCGAGCATTGCTGCCCCCGTTACTGAGCAGACAAAGCTTGCTAAACTCATTCACGTACGTGAAGGTGAGTGTGTATTTAGTGAAGATAATCAATTGTTTGCTGCGCACTTTAAACATGCCTTAGCACTCGACTGGCAAGCCCAAGTAGAGCAAGCGGGTAGTCTTGACGGCAAAGCCTTATTATTACCTGTAAGAGTCAATGCAAGTGCTGACGATATAGACGCTTTAAATGCTCAGCAGTCGTGGTTTACCTTACTAGGCTTTGATTTAATTCTTGAAAAACAGTTTGTGATGGTAAAAAAATTACCACCCTGTCTTTATTTACTCGATGTGAGTAATGCTATTGAACGGCTGATCAACGGCTGTAAAGCATCAGCTAATTCGCTTGATGAATGGCTAAATTGGCTGGTTCAGCAAATACCAACACGTTATTACGCAAGCCAAGCCTTCGCGGAGCAAGTATCGCGGTTAGAAAATAATCCACAAACTATGCAACGTTTACGCGAAAAAGCGGTTAAAATAGAACTATCTCAGTTTTTAAATTAAGCAAGGTATTTAGGCTTGAATAACTTACCGGTCATTTTTTTAATGGGACCAACCGCTGCAGGGAAAACCGATTTAGCAATTTCATTGTGTGAGCATTTAAACACTGAAATAATCAGTGTTGATTCAGCATTGGTCTATAAAGATATGGATATAGGCACAGCAAAACCAAACGCTGAAGAGCTTGCTCGTGCGCCACATCATTTGATTGATATTATTGACCCTGCAGACAGTTATTCAGTGGCGGATTTTCGCCGTGATGCGATTGAAAAGATTGATCTATTTCATAAGCAAGGTAAAGTACCTGTCCTAGTAGGCGGTACAATGATGTACTTTAAGTCGCTTATTGATGGCCTATCGCCGCTACCAGAAGCATCACCGGAAGTTCGCGGTGAGCTGGAAAAAGAAGCAAAACAATTTGGTTGGCCTCATTTGCATAAAGAGCTGATGAATATCGACCCAGATGCTGCGAATAAAATGAGTGAAAATGATTCACAACGAATTAATCGCGCATTAGAAGTGTATCGTATTACAGGTAAAACAATGACTGAGCTGCAAAAACAAAAGCAGCCTGAGCTACCTTATACTTTTCATCAATTTGCCATTGCGCCTGATGATCGCAGTGAATTACATAAGCGGATTGAGAAAAGGTTTAAAATAATGCTCGAACAGGGGTTTGAAAATGAAGTTTCGTCCCTATATAGACGTAAGGATTTACACCCAGATCTACCTTCAATACGTTGTGTAGGTTATAGACAAATGTGGGATTACATTGCAGGCGAAATTGACTATGATGAAATGGTTTTTCGCGGTATTGCAGCCACACGACAGTTAGCCAAGCGGCAGTTAACTTGGTTAAGAGGTTGGCCTGAAGTAACTTGGTTAACCACGGGTGATGAAGAAAACTTGCAACGTGTAGTAAGTTCGCTAAGCTAGTAGTAGTTAGAATTTTTTTAGCTTTGTTAAATTAGTTCAGCTACTTAATTATAATAACACCTAGAACGAAGGAAAATAACATGGCAAAAGGCCAGTCGTTACAAGACCCATTTTTAAATGCGTTACGTCGTGAGCGCATTCCAGTATCAATCTTTTTGGTTAATGGCATTAAGTTGCAGGGTAAAATCCAGTCATTTGACCAATTTGTTATTTTACTTGAAAACACCGTAAATCAAATGGTGTATAAACACGCTATTTCAACTGTTGTTCCAGCGCGTTCTGTTAACTTCCAAGGTGTTCAAGGAAGTGATGATTCAGAAGAGCAAGAACCTGGAAATTTTTAAACTTAGGAGCGTAATGCTTGTTTGACCGTTATGAAGCCGGCGAACAGGCAGTTTTAGTTCATATCGACTTACCTAAAGAGGGAGATCGTGAAGATCTTCACGAATTAGAGTTGTTGGTATCTTCTGCTGGTGTTAGTAGTTTGGCGATTGTGCAAGGCAGTCGTCAAGCACCTCATCCGAAGCTTTTCGTCGGTACCGGAAAAGCAGAAGAAATCGCTGAAACTGTCAAAATCCACAATGCAGATGTCATTATTTTCAACCATCAACTTAGCCCGTCACAGGAACGCAATTTAGAGCGCGTTTGTCAGTGCCGTGTACTTGATCGTACGAGTTTGATCCTTGATATTTTTGCGCAGCGAGCGCGTACTCACGAAGGTAAACTTCAAGTTGAGTTAGCTCAGCTAAGGCATATTTCTACCCGCTTGATCAGAGGTTGGACCCACCTTGAAAGACAAAAAGGCGGGATAGGTTTACGTGGTCCGGGTGAAACCCAGCTCGAAACCGATAGACGATTGCTACGTGCAAGAATTAAAAATATTCGTGCCCGTTTAGATAAAGTGGCTGTTCAACGTGAGCAAGGGCGTCGTGCGCGAACGCGTAACGAAATCCCTACAGTATCGCTAGTGGGTTATACCAATGCGGGTAAATCAACATTATTTAACCGTATTACTGATTCTGATGTGTATGCAGCTGATCAGTTATTTGCAACGCTAGATCCAACTCTACGTAAGTTGGATATTGGCGATATCGGCCCCGTAATTTTAGCCGATACAGTTGGTTTTATTCGTCATCTACCTCATGATTTAGTAGCGGCGTTTAAAGCAACCTTAACTGAAACCCGCGAAGCTGATTTACAGTTACATGTTATCGACGTCGCAGACCCACGACGTAAAGAAAATATTGAGCAAGTACAGTCTGTTTTAAAAGAGATTGAAGCAGATGAGGTGCCGCAGTTACTAGTTTATAACAAAATAGATGCGCTAGATGACGTTGCGCCGCGTATAGATAGAAACGACGAAGGTCAGCCGATTCGAGTTTGGTTGTCTGCGCGTACAGGGGTAGGTTGCGAACTACTATCAGAGGCAATTAATGAGTTACTTGCCAAGAAGATGTTTGCTGATGAGCTAAAATTACCCCCTCAGCATGGTCGTATTCGAGCTGCACTATTTAATTTAAACGCGGTTCATCAAGAGAGTTTTGATGAACAAGGTAACTGGCTGTTGTCAGTACGATTACCTATGGCAGAGTGGAACCGCTTGAAAAAAGAAATGGGACAAGAGCTCGATTCTTTTATTGCAGCTGACTAAAAGTTACCAGCATTTGTCTTTTTTAGTATGAGAAATGCTGTAGATTTGATAGATTTAACCTAATTCATTTAGATAACAATGGAGTATAGCTATGGCCTGGAATGAACCGGGTAACAATGGCAATGATAAAGATCCGTGGAATAATAAAGGCGGAAAAGATCAAGGCCCACCTGATTTAGACGAGGTACTGCGTAAGTTCGGCAACAAGTTTGGCGGTTTATTTGGTGGCAATAAGCCAGGTAAAAATAACGGCGGACTTGGTGGCGCAGGCATTTCTTTCATCCTGATTATTGCCGTCATTGTATGGGCATTAAGTGGTATTTACACAGTAAAAGAAGCTGAACGTGGTATTGTTTTACAGTTTGGTCAATATGACCGTATTGCAGAACCAGGCTTACGTTGGAAAATGACCTTCATTGAACGCGTGATCCCAGTTGATATCGAAGCAGTTCGTTCTTTATCTGCAAAAGGTTTCATGCTAACCGAAGACGAAAACGTGGTTAATGTTGAGTTTGAAGTACAATACCGTGTTATCGACCCGCATTTATACAAGTTTAGCGTCACCGATGCTGATCATAGCTTACAGCAAGCATTAGATAGCGCACTGCGTTATGTAATTGGTCATGTGAAGATGGACCAAGTGTTAACAACAGGCCGTGAGCTTGTTCGTCAACAAACATGGGATGAGCTAAACAAAATCATCGAGCCGTATAATTTAGGTATTATCGTTAGTGATGTGAACTTTAAAGATTCACGTCCGCCGGGTGAAGTAAAAGACGCCTTTGATGATGCAATTGCAGCGCAAGAAGATGAAGAACGTTTCATTCGTGAAGCTGAAGCCTATGCCCGTGAAATTGAACCGCGAGCGCGTGGTCAGGTTACACGTATGACGCAAGAAGCAGAAGCATACCGTGAACGTATTACGCTTGAAGCACAAGGTGAAGTGGCACGATTTGAAAAGCTACTACCTGAATATCAAGCAGCAAAAGAAGTAACACGTCAGCGCTTATACATCGATGCGATGGAAGAAGTACTTGGTAACAGCTCTAAAGTGTTAGTTGATGTGAAAGGCGGTAATAACATGTTGTATTTACCACTTGATAAAATCATGGAAAAGCAAGGTACAGCAACACGTGTTGCATTACCAAGCTCAAGTGATATCAAAGATCTTCGCAATAAAATAAACACGTCGCGTAACAGCACGGTTAATTCGAGTAATGATCGTTTCGCAACTGACCGTTTTAATGAGGGGAGATAAGCAAGATGAAGAATTTTAGTTTAGTAATACTTGCCCTTGCTGTTGTATTGTCTTTCTCTGCTGTATTTGTTGTTCAAGAAGGCGAAAAGGCGATCGTACTGTTATTCAGCAAAGTTGAAAAAGACAGCAACGATAACGCGGTGGTATATGGCCCTGGTTTACATTTAAAAGTGCCATTCTTTAGCCAAGTACGTCGTTTAGATGCACGTATTCAAACGCTTGATGGTGCACCTGACCGCTTTGTAACAAGCGAGAAAAAAGACTTAATCGTTGATTCGTATGTGAAATGGCGTATTAATGATTTTAGTGCTTTTTATCTTCGTGCACGTGGTGATAAGCAATACGCTGAAACATTACTTAAGCAAAAAGTGAACAATGGTCTTCGTACTAACTTTGGTTCGCGTACAATCAGAGAGATAGTTTCTGGTGAACGTAGTGAGCTAATGGAAGAAGCATTAGTACAAGCTTCAGAAAGTGCGCAGGAGCTAGGTATCGAAGTGCTAGACGTGCGTGTTAAGCAAATTAACTTACCACAAGAAGTGAGTAGCTCAATCTTCCAACGTATGCGTGCTGAGCGTACTGCAGTGGCAAAAGAGCACCGTTCTGAAGGTCAAGAAAAAGCTGAAACCATTCGTGCTGAAGTAGACCGTCGAGTTACAGTTATGCTGGCAGATGCTGAACGTAATGCACGTACGGTTCGTGGTCAAGGTGATGCTGAAGCTGCTGCTATTTACGCGAATGCTTACAGCAAAGATGCTGAGTTCTTTGGTTTTGTGCGCAGCTTAGAAGCGTATAAAAAGACCTTCAAAGATAAACAAGACGTAATGGTGATTTCACCAGACAGCGACTTCTTTAACTATATGAAAGGATCGAAAGCACAGTAATTAAATACTGTGTTGAACAAAAGCCCTGCAGTTTGTAGGGCTTTTTTGTTTCTGTGTTTTATTAATTTATTCACTCCTGCCAGTTTATAACTCCCTGTTCTGACAAAGCTTGTCGCGTTTATTTAGATGATAAAAATTCAGGCGCAGAAAAAATAAGCTAAACGGGGTGATCTTTCACCTCGTTTTCTGATAAAATCTCGTCCTAATTTTTTCTAAGTGAATTTGCAATGGGTAAAAACGTTGTTGTACTAGGCACCCAATGGGGTGACGAAGGTAAGGGTAAGGTAGTTGACCTCCTTACAGACAAAGCATCTTTAGTAGTTCGTTATCAAGGTGGTCATAACGCAGGCCATACTTTGGTAATCAACGGTGAAAAGACGGTTTTACACCTTATTCCATCGGGTGTATTACGTGACAATGTTAAGTGTGTGATTGGTAATGGTGTTGTTTTATCACCAGAAGCATTAATGAAAGAAATCGGTATGCTAGAAGAGCGTGGCGTACCAGTACGTGAGCGCTTATTAATTAGCGAAGCATGTCCGTTAATTTTACCTTTCCACATTGCATTAGATTTAGCCCGTGAAAAAGCACGTGGCGATAAGCCAATCGGTACTACAGGTCGTGGTATCGGTCCAGCTTATGAAGACAAAGTAGCACGTCGTGGTTTACGTGTTGGTGATTTATTCAACCCAGAACAGTTTGCTAGCAAGCTTAAAGAAGTATTGGAATACCATAACTTCACGTTAGAGCATTACTACAAAGTTGAACCTGTTGACTTCCAAAAGACATTTGACGATGCAATGGCTATCGCAGATATCTTAAAAGCAATGGTTGTTGATGTTACTGAGCTACTTGATCAAACGCGTTTAGCGGGTGACAACATCTTATTTGAAGGTGCACAAGGTACATTACTTGATATCGACCACGGTACTTACCCGTACGTAACATCGTCAAACACAACAGCTGGTGGTGTAGCGACAGGTGCTGGTTTTGGTCCATTACACCTTGATTATGTGCTAGGTATTATTAAAGCTTACACAACACGTGTAGGTTCTGGTCCGTTCCCTACAGAGCTTTACGACGGTCTTGATAAACAAGATCCAGTAGGTAAGCACTTAGGTGAAAAAGGTCATGAGTTCGGTGCAACGACTGGTCGTTTACGCCGTACTGGTTGGTTAGATGCAGTGGCAATGCGCCGTGCAGTTCAAATCAACAGCATCTCAGGTTTCTGTTTAACTAAACTAGACGTATTAGATGGTTTAGAAACATTAAAAATCTGTACTGGTTACCAGTTAGAAGATGGCACTGTAACGAACGTTACGCCATTAGCTGCTGAAGGTTACGAGAAAGTAACACCAGTATACGAAGAGATGCCTGGCTGGTCAGAAAACACAGTAGGTGCTACGTCAGTTGATCAATTACCGCAAGCGGCACTTGATTACATCAAGCGTATTGAAGAAATCACTGGTGTTCCAGTTGATATTATCTCTACTGGCCCAGATCGTGTAGAAACTATGGTATTACGCAGCCCATTTGCATAATCGTCATAGTGACTGAAAAAGCTGCTTCGGCAGCTTTTTTTGTGCCCAAAATTCACTCTGGAATGATAATTGTATATTATTTGCTAAGACCGACTTTATTTAAGTGATTTTGATGCGTGTTTTATTGCCTTTAACATTACTCTTCTCAAGCCTAAGCATGGCTGAAGAGCCTATTACAGCTGTGCCTCTTTACACAGAGAGCGAGTTAATCGCTCTAATAAATAAAAACACCCATTTGGCACGTGTAAAGGCAGATGATTGCCAGTTAGTTCAAGATATCGAAGCGCGAGCCAATAAAATGGCGTTGCCATCGTATCAGTTCTTGTATGGTGACATGCTAGCGTATGCCGTATGTGTCGACCGAAATGTAGAACTTGGTGTCTATTATATGCGTAAGGCTGCTGAGCAGGGTCTAGCGGCCGCACTTGAGCAATTAGGGCGCTACTATGATGTCGGTCAATTAGTACAGCAAGATAAAGCAATGGCTGTAACTTATCTGCGAGAGGCATCTGCACAGGGGAATTTAAAAGCCCAGATGCGGTTGGTAAATTTGTTTAACCAAGGTTATGGTAGTCCGCGAGATTATGAAGATGCTTACCGTTGGTTGTTTCATTCAATGGTTGCTGATAAAGCCACCCATAAAAAAATTGAAGGCTTACTTGCTAAGCTTGCCGAAAAAATGCCTGACAGCGTCGTCGCACGAGCTCGCTTACCGATGTAGTCGGTATAATTGTGTATAAAAAAGGCCAGTTTTAAACTGACCTTTTGTTATTAATCTTCTTTTATCTCTTTATTTTTGCCGTTATTAGGGTCTTTTAAAACCGACATCTTTGGAGGCTGTAGCGCAACAATACGCTCACCTACTTGAGGAGCTTTTTCCATGTTGGTTGTGAACGGGCGAATCTTCACAGGAGAGTCATCGTCATCTGATTTTTCACCATGCAAAATAAACAGTGGAATTGCTTCGCTGTTTACTTCTTTGTATTGTTCCCAACTAAATTCTTCTGAAATCCGTGTGGCACTGACTTTGCCACCTTTTGCAATTAGGCTACTCAAGCGAGCATACGCACCATTATCGCCAAACAAAATTTGTCGAGACAAAAAGGTTGCACTGTCTTTGTTTGCTTTGGCGTGGTTAGTTGAAGAACGTAATGAAAACACATCCTTTTCGTCGAGCAGGTGCGAGAAGTATTGCACGCCTAATGCGTTGTGATGGCGGTTAGGCGAAAGCGCTAATACGCTGCGAATCGTCGTTAACGGTAAATAACGCTCAGCATGCTCAGATTGTGGATTACCATAGTAGCAAGGCAAACCATCCATACGTGCCATTTTACAGTTCTCCCATGCAGGGTCAGACAAGTGCACCGGAATATTTTGATCTTTTAAGCCACAGGCAATGGCACGAGCGACATGGTTTGCACCAATAATCAAAATGGTATTTGGCGCAGGTTGGCGAACTTTCAACAGCTTTGCCAGTGGCGTTGCTGTTAGGCTTTGTAGTACCACTGTTACGATAATCACTGTGAATATGAGTGGTACCATTTTTTCTGCATCAGCAATACCGGCTTCAACCATACTTAATGCGAAGACAGAACCTACCGCTGCGGCTACGATACCGCGCGGTGCAATCCATGACAGCACTAAACGAGACTTAATAGGTAAGTCGGTTCTAAACGTAGATATCGCGATACACGCTGGGCGAGCCACAAATAGCACAATAGCTAAGAAAATAAACACATCGCTGTGTAACATCATCAAATCAGATAATTGAAGGCGGGCTGCAAGTAAAATGAATAGCGATGAAATTAAAATCATCGATAAATCTTCTTTAAACTCAAGCACTGAATCAATTTCGAGTTCATCTTGGTTGGCAAGCCAAATACCAAATACTGTCACTGCTAGTAAGCCCGATTCATGGCTTAAGTGATTAGAGACGGTAAAGCTAATAAGTACTAAGGCTAGAATACCAAACTTGTGTAATTCAAATGGCAGCCACTCACGGCGAATAAGAAGCGTAGTAAGCCATCCGGCAACTACACCAATTGTCAAACCAACGCCTAAGGTTTTAAATAGCGCGATAATGGTATGGCTAAATACTTCACCCTGACCAACCAACATAACGGCTTCAAACACCAATACCGCAAATAAAGCCCCAATTGGGTCAATCACGATGCCTTCCCAGCGGAGGATACGGTCGATATCTTGAGTGGGCCTCATAGAGTTTAAAAGTGGCGCTATGACAGTAGGGCCTGTAACAACTAACACTGCTCCTAAAACAGCAGCAACACGCCAATTAAGCTCTAAAATCCAGTAGGCACTGAGACTTATGACCAGGCAGGTCGTGATCATCCCGATTGAACAGAGGTTTCGAACCACTTTACCAATGCCTTTAAGTTCTCGAAAGTGCAATGTTAATGATCCTTCAAACAGGATCACCGCCACACTTAAAGAGACGACAGGAAATAACAAGTCGCCAAGAAGTGCATCAGGCTCTAGCACACCACTAAAGGGTCCGAGTAACAAACCTGTTAGTAGTAAAAACAAAATAGCCGGTACACGAAACGCCCACGCTACCCATTGTGCCAATACTGAACACAAGGCGATCCCTGCTATAAAAATTGCTGACATAGAATGAATTATCCTTTAGTTACTACAACTTAAAAATACCAACACCTTAGATAATCGCGTTTCAAGACGATAATTAGTCGCTGACTTTCCAAATATAATGCTTGCTTATTAAAGCCTACTCACCGTCATGGATACAAGCAATCTTGTTGCTTCAAATACGATTTTAGTCGTTATTACTACTTTTTGGGGGTGTTTTGAAAATAAAACTTAGTTTGGTTCATTAAAAATTATTACATATCAACAAAAGACCTCTAACATACTGTTATTAAATGTGTATTTTCTGTGGTTATGGTAAGTATAAGGCTTATGACTACTTTTCGCACTTGATCTCTGCCCCTAATCTCCCGTATTATAGTTCGTGTTCAAACAATTTGATATCTAAATAGTTATTAGCAATAAGCACATTGTTTTTAGCTTTGATTTCAAAAAATCAGTTGTTTGCGACATTTTTAGTGTTTTATACACTTTGTTTTCAAATTAAATAGAAATGAACTTGTGTAGATTCAGCGTGCATTTATTACGTGTTGAATATAATTATGGTTCATTATCTGGTCAATGTTTAGCTCCCATCGTGGCAGCTGAATCTCGGTCATACAATCTACACCCTATCTGCTGGTGTACCAGATTGTATAGGCTCTATGTATGTTGTTATTAATAAAAGCCGCACACAGCTTTTTACAGCGATACATAAACAACACTTATCTTTTTTATCAACTTATGGTTTATAACCGTTTGGTCTACTGACTGAATAAAAGTTGTGCTATATCTAATCGCAGTCGTTGCGTGGCATAGTCGTGTGTATAGATAAGTGGTTTGACAAAGTGATAATAGTCAGTGCGTTTAGTGATACTAATCGCGAGTCTTTTTATCAGTGGCATCGTGGCACTGAACAGATAGTAAAATGGAAAGTTGAACAGTTATGCAAAAGTTTAAATGGCGACGTATAGTATTAAAAGTTGGTAGCGCATTGATCGCACCGGAGCAGGACGGGTGTCGTTCTCGCTACTTACTAACCATTGCACAGTTCATCGTTCGCTGTCGTGCGCAAGGTATCGAAGTAATTTTAGTGTCATCGGGTTCGGTTGCTGCAGGTTCACACTTGTTTCCAAAGCAAGAAAAGCGCTCAGTGACAATGAAAAAAGCGATGGCAGCAGCCGGTCAAACCGAAATGATGGCAATGTGGGATCGCTTCTTTGATTTCCCATCTGCGCAAATTTTATTAACACACGGTGACTTACGTGACCGTGAGCGTTATACCAGTATACGTGAAACAGTATTTACTTTACTGGAGCACGGTGTATTACCTATTATCAATGAAAATGACACGGTAACAACCGATGATCTTAAAGTGGGTGATAACGATAACTTATCAGCCATGGTTGCTGCTGCGGCCGATGCTGATGCGTTAATGATTTTTTCAGATGTAGACGGTCTTTATAATAAAAATCCTAATTTACATGAAGATGCGGTACTACTTCCGGAAATCGAAAGCATTGATGAATCGATTTATGCAATGGCAGGCTGTGCTACAAGCGCAGTAGGTACAGGTGGTATGAAAACGAAAATTGAAGCGGCAGAAAAAGCGACTTCACACGGTATTACTACCTTTATCTTGAATGGTTTCAAAGAAGAAACATTTAATCGATTATTAGAGGGTGACAACCCAGGTACAATCTTCACACCTTATGAAAAGCCAATGCAAGAAGCTGTGCACTGGATGACACACACTGCAAATGAGCAGGGTGAGGTTGTTGTTGAAGGCTCAATTGACGAGTCAACCGAAGATGGTTGTATTCGCAGCGATGAGATCGTTGCAGTACATGGAGAATTTGGCGTAGGCGATACTATTTTAGTCCGCAGTGATGATGGTACGCGTCTAGCAAAAGCGACAGCGAATTACAGTAGCTGTTTATTGAATTTTATTGCTGACAACGAGCAAAGTGAATTTAGCGAAAAGATGCAAGATTCAATCGGCCCAGTTGTTTCAGAAAAAGATATCGCATTATTGGAGAAGTCATGAGTTTAATTACGGATATTTCGAGTCAAGCAGCTAAAGCGGCTACGCAGTTAGCCCTGCTTGATACTGCTACTAAGAATCAAGTTTTAACTGAGATGGCAGAGGCGCTACGTGAAAGCAAAGCCTTTATCATCAAAGAAAACGAAAGTGATTTAGCGGCAGCGCGTGATAATAACCTTGCTGCAGCTATGATTGACCGTTTAACGCTTAATGATGAGCGCATTGAGGCAATGGCTGAAGGTATTGAAGTAATTGTAAGCCTTGATGATCCAGTTGGTCAGTTGCGTGAAATTTCAGAGCGTCCTAATGGTATTAAGATCAGTAAGATGCGTGTACCACTTGGTGTTGTGTGTATGATCTATGAAGCACGCCCAAATGTGACGGCTGATGCGGGTGCATTATGCTTTAAATCAGGTAATGGTGTTATTTTACGTGGTGGTAAAGAAGCACTTCGTAGCTCGCAAGCTATTGCAAGTGTGATGCACAAAGTACTTGAAAAGCATGGTTTACCAGCAGCGTTAATTTCGGTGATCCCAGATCCAGACCGTGGCTTATTGATGGAACTGATGCAACAGCGCGACACTATTGACTTAATCATTCCGCGTGGTGGTGAAGGTTTAATTAATTTTGTAACGGAAAACAGCACCATTCCAGTAATTCAGCACTTTAAAGGTGTATGTCACCTTTATGTAGATAAAGATGCTGACCTGAATGTAGCAATCAATTTACTATTGAATGGTAAAACTCAGCGTACTGGTGTGTGTAATGCTCTAGAAGGCTTAGTGGTACACCAAGATATCGCCGATGAGTTTTTAAATCTGTGTGCTGTTGTTCTTCGTCAAGAAGGCGTTAAAGTAAATGCAGATGCGAAAGCTGCCGAGTACTTTGATAATGCAACAGTACTTGCTGACGACGAGTTTGGTGAAGAGTACTTAGATCTAGAAATCGCAATCAAGGTGGTACCTGACTTTGCCGGTGCTATTGATCATATTGCTAAGTTTGGTTCAAACCATACCGAAGTGATTTGTACTAAAGACAAAGCCGCTGCAGAGCTATTCCAACGTAGTGTAGATGCATCTGTGGTAATGGTTAATGCGTCATCGCGTTTTTCTGATGGTTCACAGTTAGGTTTAGGTGCTGAGATTGGCATTGCGACAACGAAGCTACATGCTTATGGTCCAATGGGTCTTGAGTCACTTACAACAGAAAAATATTTAGTGAATGGCGAAGGTCAAATTCGTGAGTAATCACTAAAAAGTAATAGTTTAAAAAGCCGGGCTTTGCTCGGTTTTTTTGTGTCTAAAATAAAACGAATCGAAATATAAAGATGAGTTTTTTAGATATTTAAATTTGGCAGATTGCCTAAAAGAGGTAGGAAAGTGGTGGAGCTAAGCAGGATCGAACTGCTGACCTCCTGCGTGCAAGGCAGGCGCTCTCCCAGCTGAGCTATAGCCCCACATTCCTAAAATACAGGATGCTTAAGTCTTGCGTCTCAAGCGGGGTGAACTTTAATTATTTTTATCTTTTTGGTCAAGTATTTTTTTTAAATTGATCGAATTTTTACTCTGAAGTTTTATTTTTGCTAGACTAGAGCCCATTCACTGTACAAGGCTTATCCAATAATGAAAAAAATAGCATGGCTTTTACTTGCATTACTTGCTGGTTGCGCAAGCCAAGAGGAGGCCCCGCCTTTTGAAATTAATAATAAACAGTTTTACGAAAAAAATGACGACCAAGGCAATAAAATTTTTGCCTATGTAGTGTCAGTTAAGGCGCAAGGAAGACGTCCAATCAACCTTGATAAGCCAATGACACGTAGTCAGTTTAAAGACTTTGCTGAGCAAGAAGTATTTGAAGAGTCGAGCAACTTAAAACTCATGCTCGAAGATCAAGCGGTCGAATTATTAAATGAAGAACTTAAAGCACGAAAATACTGCGACGATAAACACATTATTGACGAAGTATTATGGCGTGATTTAAGTGTGCAATTACGAGGACGTTGTTTGTAAATGTATGCAGATAAGAGCAAGTTGGCAGCTACGCTAGCTCAGTTAGATATCAATTATGAGGTGATTGAGCATCCACCATTGCACGGCAGCTTAGATGCCGACAAATTTATGCTCGATAGACCGGGCACACGATTAAAAAACCTGTTTTTACGAGATAACGAAGGCAAGCGCCACTTTTTAGTGATCACCGCTCACGATAAGCATCTTGACTTAAAAGCTATAGCTCAGCAGCAAGGGCTATCGCGCTTAGGATTTGCATCTGATGAGCGATTAGCGCGTTATCTTAAAGTGCCACCGGGCTGTGTTTCTATGCTGGCACTTTTAAACGATAAGCAAAATAATGTTACCCTTTGGCTAGACCAAGAAATTTGGTTTAACGAGCTTTTTCATTGTCATCCTTTTGAAAATACGGCTACATGGCTGATGAAAAAAGAGGACTTAGAGCTATTTTTTGAAAGTACCGGCCATCAACCGCGTATTGTATTTCTACCTGCCAAATAAACTAAGCTTAAACCTACTAAGCAAACTAAAAGTAGCACGGTCATAAAAGCAATTTGGCCGTGTTGCTGATACACCAGCCCTGGCAATAATGAGCCCAGTGCGCCACCACTGTAATAAAACGAAACATACCCTCCATTGGTTACACTTACAGGAGCGTTGCTGATTTTATTAACCAGTGGGGCTGCACTTGAGTGGATCACAAACATTGCGCCGCAAAAACCAGTAAAAGCAATAACAAAAAGTACTAATTGTTGGCTCATTAAAAGCACCATCGTCAGGCTATAAAAGACAAATACCCATGTTAGTAAGCGCCAAGGAGTTGATGACTTTCGTAACAGCCAAGGGGTAGCTATAGAGGCAAGTGCTCCCAATAAATAGCCACTGTAAACCAGACCAATATCTCGAGTATTAGTGATAGCAAAGCTATCTTGTAAGATGAATGGCAAATAATTTAACAGCGCCGCAAAGCAAAAGAACATACAAAAAACGGCTCCGTAGAGCTTTAGCACAAGTGGATCTTTTAATTGTTTCAGATATAGCAGTGGTGACTGTGCTGCATGAATTGTGGCAGTTTTGCTTGATTTAGGAATAACGACAGCAAACAGTATTAATCCTACCGCAATCACATAATAAAAACTTTGCCAGCTTAAAAAGTCAGTGAATAAGGCAGCAAGCATACGACCAAAGTATCCACCGACAATGGTACTGCCAATATAAAGAGTCATATTACGTTGTAATTGGTCAGCCTGATAAGTTACACCAATATAACTGGTCATGGCTGTGAGCGCAGCAGGCAGGGTGATCCCTTGAATAAAGCGTACCAGCAACAGCAGCTCAAAGCTTGGTGCTAAAGTAAAAGCAACGCAGCTTATAGCCAACACAAACATGGCAATCTTTAAAATTGTTAGCGGGTTTCGCTTAGCTAAAAATAAGCCATACACCAAAGGAGCAATGGCTAGTGGCAGCATAGTCGCGGTCATTAAGCTACCAGCAGTAGCTGGCGAGACAGAAAAATGACTAGCAAATAATCCAAGTAACGGTTGTGGGGCGTATAAAACAAAGAAAATAAATACAGAGCAAAGTAACAAATGTCGCAGCTGCATTTTTAGCTCCCAAGAGGAAAAGCTTTAGCTTATAGGGTACAGCTTTTTTTACAAGTTCAAAGACGACTAAAATGATAAATCTTGCGTTAAATCAATATGTCATGATTTCATCGCATGTTAATCTCACAGCAATATACTCGATTGCAGTGAATCATCTAAGCTGAACACTGTTATTTGTTCGTATTGCTGATTAAAATAACCCTAATTAGGCATTTTTATATGGAATTTAGTCATGGGTTCATTACAAGATCAATTACTTAAAGCAGGGTTAACAACGTCACATCAAGCTAAGGTGGCTAAAACTGAAAAGCGTAAGCAGCAAAAGAAGAAGAAAAAAGGTGCTACGAGCAACCCAAGTGATTTACAAAAGCATATTGAACAAACAAAGCTTGAGCAGCAGAAAAAAGCCGACGAGCTTAATAAAGCACGTTTAGAAGAGCAAAAACAGCGTGAGCAAGTGGCTCGCGTAAAGCAGATTTTAGAGCACCACAATCAAGATGAAATTCGTGGTGATCGCACCTTTAACTTCACTTATCAAAATAAAGTGAAGGAGCTAGAGGTAAATGAAAAAACACAAAAAGCCCTTGCAGGAGGCCGTTTGGCAATTTGTGTTTTAGAAGGCCAATTTTTTGTACTGGAAGACGAACCAGCACGAAAAGTCGCTGAAGTTAGCGAAGACTACATAGTGTTCCATGTTGAGCCTGAAGATAAGCAGAAAGATGAAGATGATCCGTATGCTGATTTTGAAGTACCTGATGATTTGATCTGGTAGTTATCTCATACCGGCCACCATTACAATTTTCGGGTGCAATATTGTTAAATCATGGTCTACACTAAAGAAAATGTTTAATAACCCGTCAAAAAAGAGAAGACTAATATGAGCAAGATTACAAAAGTTTTATGTGGGGCTGGCATTGCAATGGCTGCAAGCCTATCTTTTAACACAATGGCAGCAGATGGTGCAGCACTTTACACAGCTAAGCTATGTCAAACATGTCATGGTGCAGAAGGTAAAGCCCCTATCATGCCTCAGTACCCTAAATTAAATGGCCAAAATAAAGAGTACTTACTAGCACAAATGAAAGACATCAAGTCAGGTGCACGTAGTAACGGTATGGCTGCGGCAATGAAAGCAATGGTTGCAAACGTATCTGAAGAAGAAATGGCTGCAATTGCTGATTATTTATCGCAAGTAAAATAAACGCCACTTTAGCAAGAAAAGGCCACATCTGTAGATGTGGCCTTTTTGTATCAGCTATTGATCATCGATTAATAGTGTTTTAGACTTCTATACATCTATTTGTGCTTGTCACATATACAAGGTTTCCCATGTTTGACTTACCAAAACTCGATTTAAAAAATAAAGTATCTGAACAAGAATGGCAGCTACGCGTAGATTTAGCGGCATGTTACCGTTTGGTTGAGCATTTCCGTTGGGGGGATTTAATTTACACCCACCTATCGGCGCGCTTACCTGGTACGGATCACTATTTGGTAAATGCATTTGGTTTAAGTTTTGATGAAGTGACTGCGTCAAACCTTGTGAAGGTGGATTTAGCAGGCAATATTCTTGATGACACGCCGTTTAAAATTAACCCTGCGGGCTTTACGATTCACAGCGCCATTCACGAAGTACGTGATGACGCACACTGTGTTATTCATTTACACACAAAAGAAACCATCGCCGTTGCAACGCAAGAAAAAGGCCTGTTGCCACTTAGCCAATACTCAATGTTCTCATTGCCATCATTGTCTTATCATGGCTACGAAGGCTTAGCGGTAAACAGTGATGAGAAAAAGCGCTTGCAAGATGACTTAGGCACCACCAACCACATGTTATTGGTTAACCACGGTGGTTTAACCGTTGGCCCAACAGTGGGTGATGCGTTTATGCGTTTTTATGATTTACAGCGTGCCTGTGAAATTCAATTAGCTATCCAAGCCAGTGGTCAAACAGCAATCCCAGTACCACAACCTATTATCGATAATATTTATAATCAAGCGAATGTCGTGCATAGCGGCAGCACCGGTGGCCAGTTAGCTTGGCCGGCAATGTTGCGTAAAGCTTATCGTCTTGATCCTAGTTTTGCTCAGTAAGGAGTAACCATGAAAGTTAATCGCGTCGAAGTGTTCGATATTCATTGTCCAGACAGACCTGCTTGGACACCTGTTTTTGTGCGTATTCACACTGATGAAGGTATTAGCGGTGTAGGAGAGGCAGGCCTTGCTTATGATTTAGGTCACAGTGCTGCAGCGGCAATGATCAAAGAAATGGCTGATGCATTTTTAATTGGTCATGACCCATTTCAAACAGAAAAACTGTGGTCACGAATGCTACGCGAAAGCTTTTGGGGTTTAGGCGGTGGTCCTGTTGTGTATGCCGCAATGAGCGCTATTGATACCGCACTTTGGGATATTAAAGGTAAAGCATTAGGCTTGCCTGTTTACCAGCTATTAGGCGGTAAAGTTAACGACAAGCTACGTACATACGCATCACAACTACAGTTTGACTGGGACAGTGAATTTAAAGCACTTGTTCACCCAGAAGAATACGCAGAAGCAGCGCTTAAGGCGATGGCTGAAGGGTATGATGCGGTTAAAGTTGACCCAATCCAGTACGATAAAAACGGCAATACTTATTACGATCGTACTAACATCATTTCTCGCGCAGAAATGAAATTGTATCGTGCACGTATGCAAGCCATTCGTGAAGCGGTAGGTGACGAAGTTGATATTATTTTTGAATGTCACAGTTTGCCAGGTGCGACATCTGCAATTCAAATTGGTGAAATTGCTGAAGAGTTCGATTGTATGTATTACGAAGAGCCAGTGAACTACTTAAATCACTCATTACATGCAAAAGTTGCCGACAAAGTAGCGGTGCCAATTGCTGGTGGTGAGCGTTTGTATAATCGCTGGGGTGTGCGTCCATACTTAGAAGATCAAAGTATTGATGTGCTACAGCCAGACTTAGGCTTGTGTGGTGGTTTCACTGAAACTAAAAAAGTGTGTGATTATGCCGATATTTTTGATGTGCGTATTCAAGCTCACGTGTGTGGCGGCCCAGTAGCAACAGCAGCTTCGTTACACTTAGAAACCGCAATTCCTAACTTCTTAATTCACGAGCATCACACTTATGCAATTAAAAAGTGGAACCGTGAATTGTGTATTCAAGATCCACAACCTAAAAATGGTTTCTTCCAAGTATCAGAAGAGCCAGGTATCGGTATTGAGTTAAATGACGAAGTGGTTATGCGCTCACAACGTGTTGAGATTAAATAACACTCTGTAAAGTAACCCCTTATTATATAGGGGTTACTGAATTGGCGCTTTAACTTGAGTTTAGTACTAGCAGTTTATAGCTTGAGCAAGTTCAGTTGCTATTATTAGTGTTATAAGATCTAGAGGTTGTTGTGATACAACAGCCGATTTATCAGGCTATTCTGTTGATTCACATGCCTGTCCTTTGTAAATCACATAATGCTCACCACCAAAGCGAACTTTTCCTCGCTTACGTTCAATAAGTGTATCTGCTGACATATTATTAAATGATTCAATAAATTGCTTACGAGCACGGTGGATTTGAATATTGACATGGCATTCATTAATACCTAAATCGCGGGCTAGTTTTTTTACTTGCACCCAGCCTTGCACCTCGGGTGAAAATTTATTTTTAATATCTGCTAGTTTATAGCGCGCTAATAACACGGTGAGGTAATGATGCGAGCGTACATCAAAGTCTTGTAGTCCATCATTGTGCTTCACTTTTAACTCAGTTTGTTCTTCGTCTAAGCTTAAGCTGAAGATAAATTCTAAATCATTGGTGGAGATAGGGCTTAGGTCAATCGTGTTTTCTTGTGAGGTCATTTCAGCTTTAAACAACTGCCACTGTTGACCGTCGATAGCTATGGTTTGACCTTCTTCGAGGGGAGAGACCTGGTGATCATCGGTACTTTCGTAGCACCACATGTAATTGTGAGGATCAAAGTAGACGATTATTACGGGGTCGTGGTTATTAGGCAGAAAGTGATATCGTTCCAGTACAATAGCATCAAGCGAATCATTAGCAACGGGTAATAAAAGATCCTTCGGTGGCTCAATTGAGGTTAATTGATAAGTTACCTTATTAAGTTCAGAAAAGCTGATTTTATCATTTAAAGCTAATTTAGATTTGCTGTGTTTTTCAAGCTTTCTACCATTAAGCCACACGCCATTTTTACTCAAATCACGAATGTACCAATGTGGCTCAACCCACTCAATCACAGCATGTATCCGAGTGATTTCTGGATAATTTAATAGTGTATCTACAGAATGAGCTAAACGGCCAAAGCGATGGAAGTCGCGTAAATAAATGCTTTTACCAGAGTCTTTACAGGTAAGTACTGCCATAAATACATCCTTATATATGGAGAAATTATTTTATATTAGCATTTTATTATCATTTATTTTGCCTTTAATTAACATTGGGAGCTAAACTAATAAATATGCACTTAACTGACCGAGTTGTTTGTGTTTTTATTAAAGGATTACTATAAACAGGTACAAGTACTGGCGCAAGGAGGGATGAGCACAATATACCTTGCGACAGACGTGCAACTGAACAGGCAAGTTGTACTTAAAGTCATGAAGCTAAAGAGTGACAATGTTCAACGTGCCATAAACGAAGCACAGCTCATTGCTAGCTTTAATCATCCAAATATCGTGTAGCTCTATAGAATCCTTCATGAGGATGAGCAGGTTTTATTAGAAATGGAATACGTTAAAGGGACCACACTTGCACATCTAATAAAAGAGCGGCAGCTCAGTATAACTGAGAAAATAGATATACTTTCGCATATTTGTGATGGCTTAGCAGGTATTCATGAAAAAGAGATTCTACATCTCGATTTAAAGCCCGCCAATGTATTGATCAGTGAAAATGGTGCAGTGAAAATTGCAGACTTTGGTATTTCAAAAATAAAGCACAAAGACATAAACACACAGACTACAAGTTTTGGTAGTTTGAAAGCAATGTCACCAGAACAACTTAATAACGAGACATTAGATTTTCGCAGCGACCTATTTTCATTGGGGTTAATGGCATATCAGCTATTTAGTGATGTTCATGCTTATATAAATCAAGCTAAAAGTACAGCAGATCAAGATATTGCTGCAGCAATAAAGTCATCCCCTTGCCGTGCAAATTATGAATCTATTTATACTATATCACCCGATTTGGCAGTACTAATTAAAAAGTTATTGGCCTTTAAACCAGAAAATAGACCAACAAGTGCGGGCTTGGTAGCTGCACAGTTTGAAAGTATTTTAGCAACGCTCAGTTTTGATTGCCCTACTGTTGAAGTGAAAGATATCGAAAAGCAGCAAAGCGTCCCCCTAGTTGATAAAAGGCTTATGTACTTAATCGGCTTTACAGTGTGTTTTGGTTTGCTGATTTGGACTTATTTGGCGATGCAAACGAAGGAGTATATTGCGCTTTTACCAATTGATTTTACATCGACAAGCGAGGTGACAGAAACACAAAAGAGGTTACTTAACTTGGGAGTCACTGACGCAGTAACTGAGTTATTGTTAGAGAGTCGGCATTATGCTTTGATTTCAGAACAAGAAATTAAACAAACACGAAACGTATTGGGTAAAGAAGCTAGTTTGAGCGGGTTGGCAAGTGCACTCGGTGCATCAAAGTTATTAGTACCAAAACTAGACTGCAATCCTTTGTCGTGTGATTTTAGTTTGAGTCAGCTTGATCAAAATGCCACAGTAGTGAGTAAATATCGTACCGCGACAGATAAAGAAAACTATCTAAATATATACAATTCGGCACTTTCTTCGGTGCAGAGCTTGCTTGATGTAAAGGTTGCTGAGCACAGTCAGTTATCCTTGTCTGATGAATTTGTTGATAAATATGTGTCACTGGTGGCACTCGTTGCCAATAACTTGGAAAGCTCTAAAGTAGAGAAATCAATAGCAGAGTCGTTGCTTTTTCAGCGTGCTGATTTTAAACCTCTTTACCCGCTTTATCGAAAAATTATGTTGCGACTTTATAAGATGACGCAAAATATTGCGCTTATAAAAGAGCTACAAACTCAGCTAGATAATTCACCCGAATCTTATCGTGAAAGCCCAGCTTACTTAATTGATTTGTTGGAAATATATCAACACGCAGGTGAGCAAAGTAAAGCTTATAAGGTTATTAAGCAAATTCAAAACTCATCATTAGAGGCATATCAAAAGCAGAGTATTTTAGCTGTTTACTATAATCGAATTGGCGATCTAGAAAGCGCATTAACGCATGCTCGCAATGCATACACACTTAGACCAACTTTGCTCGCAACAAGAAATCTTGCGATTGCTTACCTCACTCAAGGACATCGTGCTGAAGCTGCCACTTATTTAAAAGAGGTTTTACGCTACAACCCTTCGGATATTGTGACGCTAAAAACATTGGCTGATATTTCATTGTTATCTGGAGAATTAAAAGAGGCGCAACAACATTATCAAAAATTAATTGATTCAGGGCAGCAGAGCCCTTCTATACTTAGTAATTACTCTATCGTTCTCTCCTTGCAAGGCGAGTTAGATGAGGCATTAATATTTGCGAATCGAGCTATGCTATTAGCGTCAGAAACATCTACCTTGCAGCTAAATTACGCTGACTTACTTTATTTAAAGGGCCAGACTGCTGAGGCACTCTCCTTATATGCAAGAATTAATAAGCGCCTTGATGCTTCGCCAAAGAATATTGCTGAACAATTAGAAAAAGCGCAGGTATTGATTCATCTAGAGCAAAATCAATATGCTATGAATCAAATTGAGCAGGTATTAATTGCGCAACCTGATCTGGCAGAAGCATATTTTGTTAAAGCAATACTTCAAAGTGTACTAAATGAAAAATACTCAGCGCTAGCGTCAATAGATCAAAGCATTAAGCTGGGCTGGAGCCCAGTTTTTTATCGCTTAGGTTGGTTTAAACCGTTATGTTCCGAGCGTAAACTCGCCACTTTAATTGGTCAGTCTCATTATTTATTTTTATGTAATCATAATAAAAGCGCAGAGATAGACTCTGCGCATTTATAAATTAGGTTGGCTCCATGTCCTCAATGATGACACGAGGATCTTGAGAGAAGTAACGCATAAGCGAGTTAATGTCTCCATCTCTTTTGGCAATTAGTCGAAAATTGATCTCATAATTTGCTTTTTGATCTAATTGTCCTGCAATAGCCTTATTTGGACTGTTAGCTAATAATTTTGCTAGCTCTTTTGATAATGCTTGATGAGGTAAAATGTTCGAAATAGTGACAACCAATGCTTTGCCATTATTTGCGACAATACTGTTGAGTTGATAGTTGAAATTGTCTTTAGCATCAGAGAAGTAACTGCCATTTTCGGCGAAACTCCAATCGGATTCTTTAGCAAGTTCGTAATAGAGGTTCAGGCTGTCACCTGCAAGTAGATCTTTGTAGTTAATTTTAATTTCTTCGGCACTCGCGCCAGACTGAGAAGTGATTTCCCATGGGCCGTTGTCATTGGGAATAACAAAAAAGCTAAGATCGTTCATGATATAAAATCCTGTTTTCTAATTGAGGAGCTGCTTATTTAATTCATAAGCAGCTATAACTATAGGTTGTTTAACAAGAACCCCAAATTGTGCCGCTCCATAGCGGACTATTATTTGCGTATACCGTTGCTTTAATTCCATTAAATGGAGGAACACCAAAGCGAAATCCACACGTTTGCATACATACTTTAACCGATGTACCGCTTGGAATTGGTAAACTTACTGAAAAACAGATATTGCCGACTACTGGAAAATTAACGCAAATTTTGCCATTTTCATAACTGGCGCCAACGCACGCTGAAATCTGTGCGGCTAACGTGGATGGATGAAACTCAAGAGGTTGATTAGCTGCCGTCTCGCTGGTCGCTAAACTAATAGAATGATCTTTGGTTAGATCGGGTACTAAGTTGGTATTTTTATCGCTGTCACACATAGTCAAATTCTCCTTGCATAATTTTGAAGTGGCAACAAACAAATCTCTAAATAGGTAATTTGCTGTTTGCCTGTTTGTGCAAGGAAAAGGATAGGTAGTTCTATTACAGCTTGTTATTACAGATTATTACATGATGGTATTTTGTTTTAATATCAATTGATTGGTTTGCATTTTACCAAAGGCAGTGGCTCGGTTGCTTTACTATCTAAATGGCGAACAAAGCACATTTGGTTTTTAATTAACAGCTCAAAGCGTTCTGGTATATTTGGATGTGAACCGCTGAGTGGATTCCCTTGTATATCAACGCCATTCAAGCTTTCGATGACAAGTATGCTGCTATTGATAAATGCCTCGTCGGATACCTGAATAGGCTTACTGTGCATTAACCTTGAAATGCCTTGTGCTATTAAGGTGCTTTGTGGCTCAGTAACGCGTGCGTGTTGAAGTTTAGGGGTTGGTTGTTGGGTATGTGAACTACAGCCAAACAAAACACTAAGTAACAAGATACAGGTTAGATGGGCTCTCATCATAGCTCCATTAAGTTTACAGTGCCTAATAAAGGTTATTATATTGAATATAGTCAGCTTCTAATCAATTAGATAGATTGCACGGGCATTTTTAAAACTGAGTTGTTGCCATACATTGTACTGTTTACACAATGAAAAATAATGCTGCCAACATTGCTCATAGCTGGTATTGATTTGGCAAACAGGGAAGTTACTGGCAAACATGATTCGATGTTCACCAAAATAGTTTAACAGTTGATCCAGTAACCAGCGGTGCTTATTGGCCGCGAGCGTTGTAAATTCTAAACCAGAAAACTTAATCACGATATTATCGCAGCGACTTAATTTTATAATCGCACGTAGCCAGTTTTGCTCATTATTAATAAAGCCTAAATGATTTATAACCACCTGTAATTTAGGAATAGCACGACAGTAATGCAGTAACTGTTCGGTTACCTGTTGATTTTCAATCTCGAACTGAGCTTCAAATATTAAGTGTTTACTAGCAAGATAAGCAAGGTTCTCTTGGCAATGCGGGTCTAATAAACGCATTGAGTCACTACCTTCGGTTATATCACGAATGCCAGCAAGTTGAGGTTGCTCTAAGGCTGACATTGCAGCGATAAACTGATTGCTAGGAGCATTAATGGCGCTAAAGCTAATTGCTTTATAGGGCATACTTTTCAAGTGTTTGCTAAGCCAGTTAAGCTCATTGACCGGCGCTTGATTGTCGAAGCCTGCTTCAATATGCACCAGTGCTTCTAGTTGAAATGGACACGCTGCTTTAAGCTCTGCAGCGGTTGTTTGCGCTTTAATTTTATCGAGGTTTGGCCAAGCAGGAGGAGTGTTGCCTTGAAGCCAAGTATATTGACCCTCAGTGAGGTTAAAAAAGTGCACATGGGGGTCAATAATCTTGTCGCTCATTGTGTGGTGTATCCACCATCAATGCTTTGCAAGCTACCAGTGATAAAGCTCGCTTCAGGACTGATTAAAAAGTTCACCAAAGCGGCAATTTCTTCTGGTTGCCCTAAGCGACCTAAAGGTTGCAGCGCAGCTTCTTCAGCAACAACCTCAGCTTTGTTGGCACCACTTTGCTGACAATATGCATCAATCGCATTATGGAAAAGCGGCGTTTCTATCGTGCCCGGACAAACCGCGTTAGCACGAATGTTAAACGCGGCATAATCCAGTGCTGTGGTTTTTGCCATTGAAGCCAGTGCATGCTTGGTTAGGTTATAAGCAAACGAATTTGGTTTGCCAATAATTGCCTGGTCAGAAGCAACCAATACAATGCTGCCACCTTGCTGGCTTTTCATGCTAGGTAATACGGCTTGAATTGCAGCATAAGCACCTTTTACATTGAGCGCAAACAGGGCATCAAACGTTGCTTCATCAGTGTTTTCAATGTTGGCACTCAAATGACGACCTGCATTGGATACTAAGGCATCAACGCGACCCGTCTCGGCAATGATATCGGCGATAACCGACTTCACCTGCTGAATATCACTAACGTCACAGTGGCGATAATTGCCCTCAGATGGGGTGATATCTAAATTATAAACGGTGTAAGCTTCACGCTCTAAACGCTCAACAATCGCTTTGCCAATACCTTTACTGCCGCCTGTGACAATTGCAACGTTTGTCATCATTTACCCTTAGTGGCTGTGGCCACAGCCGCCTTCACCGTGCACATGACCGTGTGATAACTCTTCGGCTGTTGCTTGGCGAACATTAAGCACTTCAACGTCAAAAGTCAGTGTTTTACCAGCAAATGGGTGGTTTAAGTCACAATCTGCATTGAAACGACCTACTTTAACAATCGTTACTTGATGACGACCTTGGTTTGAATGAACAATAGCAGTCATACCTGGCTTCCACACTTTTGTGTTGCCTTGTAAGTGCTTAAGTGGAATACGTTGGATCAGATCGTCAACGCGTTCGCCGTAAGATTCGCTAGGCTCTAGAGTTACGCTGAAGTTATCGCCAGCAGTTCTTCCTTCAAGCGCTTTTTCAAGACCCGGAAGCATGCCTTCAGTGCCATGGATATATGAAAGTGGCTCGCCATCTTTGCTAGATTCAATTTGCTCGCCCGCTTCACTCAAAGTGTAGTGAAACTCAACCACTGCGTCTTTACTGATTTGCATGTTATTTCTCTTTAGAATTTAAAATATAAGCGTTGATTTTACGCTAAGCGCTTTGGCTGAGCAATCAAGGCTTTTTCAATGAGCTCTCAATACCAGATAACATTACTTCGCTGGCTGATGCTTGCGGCTCGGGCTGCATTATTTGTGGCAAGTGCAAAGTGAGTATGGTGCCGGGTTTAATTATGCTGGTGGTGGTTAGTTTATTCCACTTTGCAACATCTTTGTGAGGAACATCGTAAAGCTGACTGATACTCCAAATAGAGTCCCCAGGTTTTACTTGGTAATTAACTGCAATAGTTGATACCACATCTTCTTGTTGCTCTAAGTAAGGACTAATATCGTAATCGACGATGAGTGATTTTGGCATGGTGTGAGGCTTTGTTAAATTCAACTGCTCGCCAATTTTAATTAAGTTCGAAGACTTGTTATTCATCTTTTTTAAATCAGCTACTTGCATACCAAAGCGGGTGGCGATGCTGTATAACGTATCACCTTTTTGTACCGTGTACTCTCCAGCAAAATTATTTCTAAATAGCTTACTTTGCAACAAGGTTTGTTGCTCGACAGGCAGGAGTAAGGTATGGGGGCCATTTGGAGAGCTTTGGTTTTTTAAATAACCAGGGTTCAATTTGTGTAGCTGTTTACGCCCCACCCCTGACAAACTAGCGATAACTGAAAAATCGAACTGCTGACCGATATTAAACTCAGTAGTCAGTGCTTTATTTGCGAGCCTTGGGCGCTTAAGGCCGAGTTCAGGATGTTTTAGTAAATAACTCAGTGCCATTAACTTTGGGATATAGTCGGCAGTTTCTTGAGGTAATGAAAGAGACCAATAATCTGTTTTTTTACCCAAGCGTTTGTTTTTTGCTATGGCTTTTTTTACTCTGCCTTCACCACTATTGTAGGCTGCTAAAGCATGCAGCCAGTTACCATCAAACCGTTTATGTAAGTAACGTAGATAGGCCAATGCAGCATCAGTTGAGGCTAATACATCTTGACGACCGTCATACCATTGATCGCTTTGTATGCCAAAGTGATAGGCGGTTGCTCCAACTAATTGCCACACCCCAACGGCATGTTCTGATGAGCGAATTGTAGGCCTGAAGTCACTTTCTACAAAAGGTAATAATGCCAACTCCATTGGTAACTTTTGCTGCTCTACACGGCGGACAATATGATACAGATAGGGTGCAGCACGTTTGTTTACTTTCAGTAAGTAATTAGGTTGTGCTAAATACCATTTAAGACGAGCGGTGGTATGTGCATTGGTTTGGAAAACAAGGCTTAAATTATTCGCAATGTGTTGCCATAACTCTTCGGCACGTGCAGTTGGTAATGGAGTATTATTTACTGGCACAGGCTCTTTTGGTGACACCTTTATTTGGGGCGTCGCCACGATAAACTCGTTAGCTTCGAGTTGGGGGGCTAAGTCAGGTTCATAGTGGCTGAATATAGCTGGCCGCTCTGAGTGTTCCTGAGCAGTGTCTTGCTGAGTAAGTTGGCATCCTTGTAAGCCAATAATAAAGCTCAGCAAAAGTATGTATTTCAATTTTATACGAGCCATATAATAAAATCCTTTTATTATTTTAGCGCTATTTTGACAATTTGGCCTTCTTAAGTCCAGCTTCTAGAAACATAGTGAATGCCTGATTACCAATTTCATCAAGCTGATATTGCTGTTTGATCTGTTCAGGAAAAAGCTCAATTAACTCCTCAACCGATTTATCGGGCTGCGCTTTTGTAAGGGTAATAATTGCGTTTAAAAATGCGATTGGTTTAGCTAGTTCAGCTGTATTTAGCTGTTCGCCATGGCCGGGTAAAATAGTCACGAGCTCAGTGTTATTGTGAATTTTTTTGAGCGTTGCTAGCCAGTTTTCTAATTCGCCATGACCAGGGTAGGGCAAGCTATCAACGATATCTGCGCCAACTAACACTCTGCCATGATCAGCGGTAATGGTTAAGTCACCTTGAGTGTGAGCCCGATAAGGCGTTAATGTAATAGGGTAGTGACCTAATTCAAGACTAGTCTGCTTTGATACGCTTATCGCTGGTGGGTTTAAACTAAGCTTTCGCCAGCGAAATAAACGTTGTTTAGCAAGGGTTAATTTGTCTCGCCAAATAGTTTGCTGATCTTCAGGCTGATTCGCCAAGCGTTGGTAGCTAAGCTCAATACTTTTTTCATAACCATCTAGTTTATCTTTTAATGCTTGTTGCATTGCTGCAAATTCACTAGCCACTTGCTGATGTACAATTAGTTTGGCATCAGGAAATTCAGCTTGTAATACGGCTAACCCTAACAAGTGGTCATCGTGAAAATGACTCGCCACTAGATAACACAAGGGGGTTTTTAAACGTTGTTTTAATTGCTTGGCAAGGCTTTCAACTTCTGCAAAGTTACCACTTGCATCTACCATCAAAGCACACTTTTTTCCTTCAATGAGTACTTGGTTTGAATCATAAAAGCGTAACTTACTTTGTTGTTTTAAAAATTGAATTTCAGGCGTGATTGTATGCCAGCTAACATTTGCTTGTGCGTTTAACCCAGTAAATAAAAAAAGTAATGCAGCAGCAATTCGCATATTTATTTGCTCGAATATGAGTGAATATGATCGATTGTAAACAAAAAAAGCGCTGTGTGCGCTTTTTAGGGATCGAGATGTTGGCTGAGTTTATCAATTAAACTGTCATGTTGCTGTTCTTGTTTTGCTTGTTGCGATTTCACTTCAAGCAATTCATGACTTAAATGTAATGCAGCCATTAGCAAAGCGTTTTGTTCATTACGAACTGTTGAGCGTTGTTTCATTTGCTCCACCAAGTCATTTAAATTTTGAGCTGCGGCTATAAGGGCATGCTCTTGCCCTTGTGGGCAAGAGAATTCATGTTCCTTACCCAGTAGCTCGACAGTGACTCGCTGACTTTGTGGGGAGCTCATTAGCTAGCCTGTTGAACGCTTTGTAACTTCTCAAGCAGACCGGTAAGTGTACTGCTAGCATCTTTTTGTTTCTCTTCGTTTTCGAGAACTTCAAGTTGCAGAGTTTCGTTTTCATCTAACAGTTTTGCTGTTTGTTCTTGTAAGCTTTTAACTTCGCTTTCAAGTTCACTGTTGCGAAGGATTAATTTGTCGATCAGTTGTTCGAGTTGGGAAAGAGTTTCGTTATTCATAAATGCGCTCATAAAACTGTGATTATTGTCATGCAAATGTAAAGGAAAGTGCCTTGATATGCCAGCATTTACGGCTGTTTTAGCAGATTTTTATTTATTATTAAGGCGTAATTCAGTGTAATGGCTTTTTTATTCATTTATGGTTCACTGAAGCGCCACATTTTCTGTTTATCATGTACAATATGACTATTCATTTTTAATGCAGCTTTTGCATCTGGCGACTTATAAATATGCTTAGTTATCGACATTCTTTCCATGCGGGCAATCCTGCCGATGTTTTAAAACACCTTGTTTTAGCTGAAGTACTTAAATACCAAACTATCAAAGATAAGCCACTCGATTATGTGGATACGCATTCTGGTGCAGGTTTTTTTGAACTGGCTGGTAGTGATGCACAAAAAACACAAGAATATTTAGATGGCATCGCCAAGCTTTGGCATCACCGTAGTGAACATGCGGAACTAAATGACTATATTGAGCTTATTAAGTTGTTTAATGAAAATGGTAATTTAGATTTTTACCCAGGCTCACCGAAAATTGCAGAGCACTTCCTACGCCGCCAAGATAATGGCTGGTTTTTTGAATTACATCCGCGCGACTTACAGCTTTTGCAAGACAACATGAAAGGAAAGCGTTCAATTCGCGTGCGTGGCGAAAATGGTTTTCAAGGCTTGGTAGGCTTGTTACCACCAGCCTCTCGGCGTGCGTGTGTATTGATTGACCCTCCATATGAAATTAAAGATGACTATGACACTGTTGTAAAAACGCTTGTCAAAGCACATAAACGTTTCGCAACAGGCACATATATGATTTGGTATCCGGTAGTCGACCGTGAACGAATCGATAAAATGGAAGCAGGATTAATTGCGTCGGGTATGCGCAATATTCAACTTTTTGAATTAGCAACTGAGGCCGATACCGACGTTCATGGCATGACAGCATCGGGTATGATAGTGATCAACCCGCCATGGAAATTAAAGCAAACAATGGATGCGGTATTACCAGAACTTGTTTCATTACTGAGTGATAGCAGTGGTTTTTATCGCAGTGAACAGTTAGTTGAAGAGTAAATAGTTTTGCAAATAAAAAGCCCAACAATCACTGTTGGGCTTTTTTATGCGTTGCCTAAATTTATCTTTATAGTTGTTTATATAAAGTTTAGGTTGCTTTATTTAGTTCATATAAGTGGCTGCAAAGGTAGCAACAGGTTCGCTACTGTCATCAAGCAATATGAGCTTTTCACCATTTATTGTAAATTGAGCAGTCGCAGCTAAAGCTGCAGACATAGCTGCCTCTATATCCATTTGCGAAATACACATTTTTTCGGTGCTTGCTAATGGGTTAAAGGTCAGAGTTTGGCCACTGACTTCATAGCTACCAGAGAAATTATTGCAGCCCAAGAAACCATTAGTTGAGCCATCTTCTTTGAATTGAATAAAAGGCTCTTTGGTTTCGACCGTCACTGCTTCATCATTAATGGTGATAGCTTTCCAGTAAGTGTTAACCAAAGTAACATCTGGCTTTTTAGCAGATACTTTAGAAACGGTTACTTTATAAACCTCAGCAGTTTCATCTTCGACAAATGGATTGTTATGAGTAGTGCTGATATAAAGCAATTTACCTTGGTTTTCGATGCGAGCACTTACGCTGTAACGGTGACGATCAACGATTTTACTATCATCATATTCAAGAGCCACAGTGTAAGGTGGTGCACCATTTAGTTCAATCTCTTGCTCGCTGATTACATCAGCTTTTGCGTCCATTTTTGAAACATCAGCAAGTTGCACCTTTAGTACTGAGCCTGGTGGTAACATGCTGCGATCTAAGTAAGTAACCTCAGTAGTAAGAGTTTTCATTGTAGATTGCTCTGCTTTTTGGGTACTAGAATTGTCCCCACAACCCGTTAATACAACGCTGCTACCTAACAGCATAAGACTACAAATAGAGGCGTTTTTTAAAGATGAGAAGGTATCCGAAGCCATGATTATTTTCCTTGCGTTACACTATGTAAATAATTAGAAAAGCATAAAGTTCGCTGACTTAATCATAGCTTAATTAATTGAAAATGGGCACAAGGCCCATTTATTTCATGTATTATTTTTTCACGTACTTAGTGAGAATAACAATACGCTGACCTTCTACGCGCCCTTCGATGTGTTCAGGGTTGCTAGTCAGGCCGATATTTCTAACAGCTGTGCCTCGTTTTGCAACTAGGCTACTGCCTTTTACGTCAAGATCTTTTATCAGTGTAACGGTGTCACCAGCTTGAAGAACCACACCATTGCTATCGATATGTTTAATGTCATCTTCTTCGGCAAGGGCCATTTGCGCCCATTTAAGGGTATCTTCTTCAAGGTAAATCATGTCTAGCGCGTCTTGTGCCCAACCATTATCCGCAGCTAAGCGTTTTAACATGCGATAAGCCACAACTTGCACAGCGGGTGTTTGACTCCACATGCTATCGTTTAGGCAGTGCCAATGGTTTGCTGTTAGCTCTGCGCTATTGTCAATTTGGTCTTTACAGGTTTGGCACACATAAATGCACTTGTCTGAATGAGCCTCTGTAACAGGGGGGACTTCGTAGACAGATAGGTTATCTGTATTAGTACAAAGTTCACATTGGTTATTACTGCGTTCGATAAGGGCTTGTTCAATGCTCATAGGAGGCTCTTTTAAGTTAACAAGGTAAGAAAAACAGCGCGCAGTATAGCAAAAGTAGGTCCAAAGCGGAATATCCTTAGTTATTGTGGGGGTATGTTTTTCGTATATTTGTTGATGATGGCATCAAGGCGGCCGGATTGTTTTAACTCATCGATAGCCATATTTATCTTTGGTAGCAATGCTTGGTGTTCAGCACGTAGGCGAATTTTTAGGTTACCAAGCGAGTGTAGCGCGCCAAAGTCGATATCAGCATTAAATTGCTGAGCCCAATACAGCGCAGGCAGTTTATCTAGAATGACTACCTCAATACGTTTTAGTTTTAGAGCTTCAATAAGTTGCTTTTCAGAACTAAAATCGACCCGTTTAAAGTGGTTGTCATCGTAGTAATAATAGCCAAGTATAGTACCAACAGGTTGGTTTTTTATGGCCTCAAGCTGTTGCCAATTGGTCACATTATTTTTCAAACTTACTAGGTACTCTTCAATGGTAAATAAGCTATCTGAATAAATAAATTGTGGGTTTTGCTTTTCGGTTTGGCTTAACCATTCAAGGCTAATTACATCAAAGTCGATGTGCCCAAGATGAAGATATTTAACGGTACGTTTGGCTGGCAGCTCTACATGTTTTGCTTGTATGTCAGCGAGCTGCATAACTCGCATGATAATTTCAGGCAATATCCCCGGTTCACGTTTATCGTTTGTGTAATATGGGAAATAGTTTCCAGACCCCGTGACATTGTATTTAAGTACGGGTGGTTGTTCCGCTTGTACAGACCGTGAAAGAAGTAATAAAACTAAGAAAGCCGAGTAAATTAGGGGCAATGGATTATTTGACATCGTTTTCATGTGCCTAGTGTGGTCGGGTTTTTATTTTTTAGCAAGGTGTTCAGCTTTCACTATACTAAGAACAGGAGTAAAGTGGGGGGACAGTATCTGAGCGAGATGTATAATGTCAGAATTAAGTATGGAAGGTAACAAAAGTCAGAGCATGACGCAGTATATAGCCCGGCAGCCAATATTTAATGCTGACAGAAGCCTGTATGCCTATGAGTTATTGTACAGGGAATCAAATGATAATGTCTTTCCGGTGGGGACCAGTGATGGTCAAGCTACAGGTCGATTGTTTTTCAATGCCTTGATGTTGATGGGTTTAGAGAAGCTTACAGGTTTTCAACCAGCATTTATCAACTTATCAACTGACGCTATTTTAGATGACTTTCCAAAGTTGTTGCAGCCAACCAGTGCTGTGATAGAAATTGTCGAGCGTGCGACAAGTATCCCGCAAATTATTGGTCGAGTTAAACAATTAAAGCAAGATGGTTACCTTTTTGCTTTAGACGACTACGACGGTGATGATAAGTGGCAAGATGTATTGCCATTAATGGACTTCATAAAAATAGAGGCTGCTGACCCAATCATTAAAACCAATATGACGGTTAAAAAGCTTAAACGCAGCTACCCAAAAGCAAAAGTTATTGTTGAGAGAGTAGAAAGCTACGAAGATTTTCAACAATTAAAAGCGGCTGGTTGTGATTTATTTCAAGGGTATTTTTTTGCGAAGCCAGAATTGCTAAGGTTTGGCAATGTGGAGCCTTCAAAAGTGGCTGTTCTAGAGTTACTCAGCTGCACTGCTCAAACGGCTTTAAATTTTGACCAAATCCAGCAACGTGTAGCCAAAGATATTGCCTTAACAGCTAGAATCTTAAGGCTGGTAAACGCACGAACCAGCAGTACACAACAGACAATTCGCTCAATTTCGCAGGCGGTTATTTATTTAGGTGAAGATGCAATTAGGCAATTTGTTCGTGTATTAGCACTAAGCGAGTTAGGGAACGATAAACCGCAAGAGTTAACTAAGCTTGGTTTAACTCGTGCTAAATTTATATCACTGATGCTTGAACCTGCGGGTAAAGAGCTTTCGGAGCAAGGTTATTTAGTGGGTCTTTTGTCTGTATTGGACGCTATTTTAGATGTAAAGCTTGATGCGGTTGTTAAAGAGTTCTCGCTTGGAGCAGAACTTACAAGTGCACTGGTTAAGTTTGATGGAATGCAAGGAGCCAGTTTGCAGCTTGTTATAGCCATGGAAAAAGAACAGTGGCAAACAGCAACTAAGTTACTAAAGATAATTCGTCCAGCAGCGAATATGGATATTGTGTATCGTGCAATGTATGACGCTCGTGCCTATGCTGACAATGTGTTTGACACTTTAGCATCGGTTGCAGACTAATCTCGTTAAGTTAGCTATGATGCCCGCAATGTTTACAGGTAAGGGTTATCAATATGCGTGTTTTTTTCCCCATTGTAATGATTATTGCGGCGTTAGCTTTACTTATACCGGGCGTGACGAGGCCAGTTTTAACCTTAGAAGGTAAAATAGATAAATCGAAGCTTGCTAAAACAGGTATTGAAATGATTGCCGATGAAGGCGATCGCAATACGCGTAGTGTACTAATGATGGCATCAAGCATGTTGGGGCTTGATAAGCTTGAAGGCGAAATCGATGCCTACAAAAAAACACGCAGCATTTGGGGCACAGTAAATGAGCTTGCCAATAACAAAAACTACCTTGTTGCCGCGCTGGTTGCCGTGTTCTCGATTGTTATTCCCACTTTAAAACTCCTGATGCAATTGCTTTATTGTTTCTTACCGATGAATAGATTTAAGCATTTGCTCGGTCAACTCATACAAGGCTTAAGTAAATGGAGCATGGTTGATGTGTTTGTGATTGCATTGATCGTGTCTTATTTGGCTGGTAACGCCGATGGGCAAATGGGCGAACTGATAAAAATGCATGCCGAATTAGGCGATGGATTTTGGTATTTTACTGGTTATTGCCTGTTTGCTATTGCTGCCAGCAGTAGCATTAAAACAGATAAACCCTTGTCGAGCGCGTAAATTTCGGGCTACAATTTGGGCAACTAATTTTTAAGGTATGATGATGACGCGACTTTCAAGCTACTTATTGATAGCTATGATGCTGCTCACTTTTGTGGGTCAGTCAGTTGCGTCTGTTGCTATGGTATGTGATATGCCACATGCCAGCATGCAAATGGACCATCATGCTACTATGAGCGCTGACAGCGACATGAGTGATATGGACTGTTGCCATGAAGACGTAATGGATACCAGCGATTGTGCGTGTCCGTTCAATGCCTGTACAGCTCACTCACTCCTGCCGCTAAATGATTTAGTTGTTAAATCAATTAAGCAATCAGAAAAAGTCACAGTGTTAGGCGCCAGCCAGCTTAGTTTCCGTATAAGTTCTTTATATCGTCCACCTATTACTGCTTAAGCAGGATAGGTCTGTCTAAAATTCAGCAAAACGCTGAAATACACCTCACCCTGCAACCAAAATCTATTGTTTTTTAACCATTTTTAAGATTTTTGGAGCATGTGATGATTCACAGCAAATTGATTAAGGCGCTTTCTCTTGGCGCAGTATTGGTAACCTCAAGTTTAGTGAAAGCAGAGCCGTTGGCACTCAATCAGGTGATTGATTATGCATTGACTCACGAGCCTTGGTTACAGGCAAATAAATACCAGCAACAGGCGATAGAAGCGCAAAGCATTGCGGCCGGTACCTTGCCAGATCCAGTATTAACCGTTGGGCTAATGAATTTACCAACCGATGGTTTTGCCTTTGATCAAGAAGGTATGACGCAATTCAAAGTGGGCTTGTCACAACAATTTAGCCGAGGTAATAGCCTTGCCCTACAGCAGCAAGCATTGAAACAATCAGCTGAGCAATACCCTTGGCTGCGTGCAGACCGCCAAGCGCAGGTTAAAGCCATTGTTAGCGAAGCATGGCTAAATGCCTATCGCGCGCAAAAAAGCATTCAACTGATCAACCAAGATAAAGCCTTATTTAATCAACTTATTGATATTACAGAAGCAAGCTATGCCAATACACTTGGCGCAACTCGCCAGCAGGATATTATTCGCGCTCAGCTAGAGCTGACTCGGCTTGAAGATAAGCTGGTGATGTTAGAGCAACAGTTTGATAGTGCCAAAAAGCGACTAGCACAATGGCTACCTATTGAAATGCTAAACGGTGCAGTGAGCGATGACAATACTAAGGTGGCTGCACTAATGCCTTATCAAGAGCTTGAACCGTCTGGGGTGACTGAAGTGTTGATGAGTCACCCGGCAATTATTGCTATTGATCATGCAATGCGTGCTAAAAACACCCAAGTGCAAGTGGCTAAAGAAGCGTATAAGCCGCAATTTGGTATGAACCTAGGCTATGGCTATCGTGACGACACACCTATGGGTGACTCTCGCGCTGACTTGTTCTCTATAGGGGTGAGTGTTGATTTACCGCTGTTCACTGATAACCGTCAAGACCAACAAGTTAATGCGGCAATAGCTAATGCCGAGGCGGTAAAGACCAACAAACTTATTACTCTACAAAAACTGCAAGGTCAGTATTTTAAAGAGCTTAGCCAGTTGAGCCGACTTGCTCAGCGCAAAGCGTTGTATCAACAGCAGCTATTACCGCAAATGGCAGAGCAGGCTGAGGCGACTTTAAATGCTTACACCAACGATGATGGTGACTTTTCAGAAGTGATGCGTGCACGCATCAGCGAACTTAACGCAAAAATTGATGCGTTGAATATCGAAATAGACAAACAAATCACACTCGCTCGCCTTAACTATTACGCAGCAGCAAAAGATAACCAAATAAATGCAGCACAAAGCCAAGGAGCTAGCAATGAATAACACAGTGAAATTAGTTATCGCTTTGGCGGTAGGTGCGGCATTGGCAACGGCTGTAAATAAATTGGCTGAGCCAGATCATGAAGCTATGCCAAGCGCTGAGAAAAAGCCGCTATATTGGGTAGCACCTATGGACAGTAATTACCGCCGTGATGAACCGGGTTTATCGCCAATGGGTATGGAATTAGTCCCCGTTTATGAGGAGCAAAGTAGCGCTGAAGACAGCCCAGGTACTGTGAGAATCTCACCAGCAGTCGTTAATAACTTAGGGGTAAGAACAGCACCCGTAAGGTTTAAATCATTACAAACGACGGTTGATACGGTTGGCTATGTGCAATACGACCAAGACCAACTCGTGCATATTCACCCTCGTGTCGAAGGGTGGATAGAAACCTTATATGTAAAAGCCGCTGGTGACCAAGTTAAGCAAGGCGAACCACTTTATACCTTGTATTCTCCACAGCTAGTAAATGCGCAAGAAGAGCTACTGCTTGCCCTTAAACGTAACAATGCAGTGCTTATACGTGCGGCAAAAGCACGCTTAGCCTCACTGAATGTTTCTGACGATTTTATTGCGCGATTAGAGCAAAGCCAAAAGGTTAGGCAAAACATTACCTTTTATGCCAAGCAAAGTGGCGTACTGGATGAGCTAAATATCCGCGAAGGTTTCTTCGTAAAACCTGGCACAACCATGATGAGTATTGCTCACTTAGAAGAGGTGTGGGTTGAGGCTGAAGTTTTTGAGCGCCAAGCAGGGCTTATTCATAAAGGCTTGCCAGTGACGATGAGCTTAGATTACTTACCGGGCAAACGCTGGCAAGGCAAGGTCGATTATATTTACCCAACCCTTGATGAGAAAAACCGTACCCTTCGCGTGCGCTTACGTTTTGCCAACCAAGATGGCTTACTAAAACCAAATATGTTTGCTGAAGTGAGCATTACTACCAAGCCGACTGAGCCGCAATTAGTCATCGCAAAAGAAGCGGTGATCCGTACCGGTAGCCAAGACCGTGTTGTAATCGATTTAGGTGAAGGGCGCTTTAAGTCAGTCGCCGTGACGCTAGGTCGTAGTGATAATCATGATGTCGAAATTTTATCTGGCTTACTGAAAGACGATAACGTAGTGGTGTCAGCGCAGTTCTTAATAGACTCAGAATCAAGCAAAAGCTCTGACTTTATGCGTATGCAAGAGCCGGATACTGATAGTGCAATGGTCAATGGCGTGATCAACAGCATTGACCGCAAAGCCCGAACTGCCGTGATCAGTCGCGAAGCCATCCCTAAGTGGGGGCGAGATGCAGCAACCATGGAGTTTCATTTTTCGCCACGCATCGATATGTCTAGTTTGCAAAGCGATGATGAAGTGCATTTTACCTTTAAGCTGGTTGATGGTGAGTTTGTGATTTTTGACATTATGACCATGAGCCACCCTATGCAAGGAGAAATGCAATGATAGCAGCCGTGATCCATTGGTCAGTCGGTAATCGCTTCTTTGTATTACTGCTGTCTTTAATGTTGGCGGGCTTTGGGATTTTTTCTTTAAAGAATACCCCAGTTGATGCCTTGCCTGACTTATCTGATATACAGGTTATTGTAAAAACGTCTTACCCAGGACAAGCGCCACAAGTGGTGCAAGATCAAGTAACGTTTCCGATCACCACAGCCATGTTGTCGGTGCCGGGTGCTGAAACGGTCAGGGGCTTTTCGTTTTTTGGTGACTCTTACGTATACGTTATTTTTAACGAAGACACCGATCTTTACTGGGCTCGGAGTCGGGTGCAAGAGTATTTGAGTCAAGTAAGTGCTCGCTTACCTGATTCAGCAAGGCCTGAACTTGGCCCTGATGCAACAGGGGTGGGTTGGATTTACCTGTATGCGCTGGTGGATAAAACCGGTAAACACGATATTAGCCAGCTACGAAGCCTGCAAGATTGGTTTTTAAAGTTTGAGCTGCAAACTGTGCCGGGCGTATCAGAGGTAGCGTCTGTTGGTGGTATGGTTAAGCAGTATCAGGTGAATGTCGACCCGGATAAATTGCGTGCTTATGGTATTCCGCTAAGTTTAATTCAAACAGCAATTAAGCAAGGTAACCAAGAGCGTGGTGCCTCAGTGGTCGAAATGGCAGAAGCCGAATACATGGTATCGAGCACAGGTTACATCAAAAGTGTCGCAGATTTAGAAGCCATTCCGCTGGGTACTAATGCCAATGGTACGCCACTGCAATTACGCGATGTAGCCGATATAAAACTTGGGCCACAAATGCGCCGTGGAATTGCTGAATTAAACGGCGAAGGCGAAGTAACTGGTGGTGTGGTAGTGATGCGCTTTGGAGAAAACGCCGAAGCAACCATTAAACTCGTAAAAGAAAAGCTAGAGTCGCTCAAAAAAGGCCTGCCAGAGGGTGTTGAAATCATTCCAGTGTACGACCGTTCAAACCTTATTACCCAAGCACTTGATAACTTAAGCTCAAAGTTAATTGAAGAGTTAATCGTCGTGGCCTTAGTGTGTGTGGTGTTTTTATTCCATATACGCTCATCGATCGTAGCCATTATCACGTTGCCAATGGGTATTTTAACGGCTTTTGTGGTGATGTATTGGCAAGGTATAAACGCTAATATCATGTCGCTTGGTGGGATAGCGATTGCCATTGGTGCAATGACAGATGGTGCTATCGTGATGATAGAAAATATGCACAAGCATATGGAGAAAACCCCACTGACCGATGAAAACCGTTGGCAAGTAGTGATGGACTCAGCCGCAGAGGTCGGGCCCGCGTTATTCTTTAGTTTATTAATAATTACCGTCAGCTTTATGCCAGTGTTTATTCTTGAAGCTCAAGAAGGCCGTATGTTCTCGCCACTGGCTTATACAAAAACCTATGCAATGGCGGCCTCCGCTGGTTTAGCCATTACATTGGTGCCGGTGTTAATGGGCTACTTTATTCGCGGTAAGGTTATATCGGAGCAGAAAAACCCTGTTAACCGGTTATTGGTGGCAGCGTATAAACCCTTATTAAATGCGGTATTAAAAGCGCCGAAAACAACTCTGTTACTCGCTGTAGTTTTGGCTGCTATTGGTTTTTACCCAGTTAATAAAATTGGTAGTGAGTTTATTCCTCCCCTTGATGAGGGCGACTTAATGTACATGCCAACTACTTACCCGGGTATTTCAATAGGTAAGGCCCGTGAAATCTTACAGCAGACCGATAAGTTAATTGCCAGTGTGCCAGAGGTCGAGTCGGTATTCGGTAAGGTAGGTCGTGCAGATACTGCAACAGATCCGGCGCCACTCACCATGATCGAAACCTTTATTCAGTTAAAGCCAAAGTCACAGTGGCGCGAGGGCATGACAACCGAGAAACTGAAAAAAGAGCTCGATAATCTGGTTAAGTTCCCAGGGCTTACCAATGCGTGGGTTATGCCAATCAAAACGCGAATCGACATGCTTGCCACTGGTATTAAAACGCCTGTGGGGATCAAAGTTGCTGGTCCAAAGCTGAGTGAAATTCAAAAAATCGGTGAGCAAATTGAAGTCATCTTAAAAGACTTACCGGGCACAGCTTCGGTTTATTCTGAGCGCGTAGCCGGCGGTCGCTACATCAAAGTCGATATCAACCGTGAAAAAGCAGCGCGTTATGGTTTGAATATTGCTGATGTACAACAGGTTGTTGCTACTGCTATCGGCGGTATGAATGTGACCGAAACCGTTGAAGGGCAAGAGCGTTATCCAGTTAACTTGCGTTACCCACAAGATTATCGCGACTCGCCAGAAGAGCTTAAGTTGCTACCGATCGTGACGCCAAATGGACAGCGCATCGCATTGGCCGATGTAGCTCATGTCTTTATTGAAGATGGCCCGCCGGGTATTAAAAGTGAAAATGCGCGTATTAATGGCTGGAGCTTAATCGACATTGAAGGCAGTGATATCGGCAGTTATGTTGAGCGTGCGCAACAAGCGCTGCATGAGCAACTCGAGCTACCAGCTGGTTACTCAATTACGTGGGCGGGGCAATATGAGTATATGGAGCGTGCTAAAGCTAAGCTTAGCTACGTATTGCCATTAACCTTGGCAATTATTGTGGTGCTGTTATACCTCAATTTTAGAAGCTTTACTGAGGTGGCAATGATCATGTTGACCTTACCGCTTGCAATGATAGGGGGGATTTGGTTGATGTACCTTGAAGGATTTAACTTCTCGGTAGCCGTTGGAGTCGGCTTTATAGCCTTAGCTGGGGTTGCTGTAGAAATTGGCGTGATCATGCTGGTTTATCTCAACCAAGCTTATCAAGATGCTAAAGCGCAATCAGCACAATTTACGGTTACAGAGCTGCGCCAAGCAATCATCAATGGTGCGGGCCTTCGGGTGAGACCTGTAATGATGACAGTTGCCACCATTATTATCGGTTTACTGCCTGTGCTTTATGGCACTGGAACGGGTAGTGAAGTGATGAGCCGAATAGCAGCGCCTATGGTTGGCGGGATGCTTAGTGCCATTGTTTTAACGCTACTTGTGTTACCTGCGCTTTATTTTATTTGGCGTAAACGAGATCTATAAATTTTACAGTCAGTGTGTAACTTGTACGCTTTTACTTGCTACAAGTTACACATTTTATTTTTAAAGTTATGATAATTAAGGTGTTTTTTACTGGTGTGATTTATGCAATGTCTTACTAAATTGATTTTGATAAGGAATGCACATGCAAGTTAAAACAATACAGCAAGTTTATGATTGGACCGTGTTATTTCATACCCAAATGGCGGCCAACTTCCATAATGTTAAAGACTTACTGGACGAGCACAATCAAATGCTGGTGGAGTATTATCTGCAATACGAGAAAAAATTGGCAGAAGATCTGGTTGGCTTTAAAGCCATTACAGAACTGAACACACTGGATACTTATTGCTACGAGTACTTTTCAGACAACCCAGATTTGATCACGTTTGATGATATTAGTACTGATCAAAAAATTGATGAAAAGGCCATTCAAGTATATTTAACGACACAGCATCAAAAGGTTATTGATTTATATGAATACCTTGTATCGCGTGCCGAAACTGCTGCCACGATTGAAAAGCTCGAGCGTTTACTAGAGCTTGAACATCAAGGTCTTAAGCAAATGATGCAAAGCTCAAACCGTCATATGGATATGTAGTATAAAAAAGACAGCTTAATGAAAATCGAGTAAGAAGCCGACCTTTTTAAGGTATTTTTGCTCTTGCTGTAAATCCGCCAAAAGCAAGGTATGTTCTTTAAGCCACTTATTGTGAAACTTTAAGAACATACTATTTTGCTTGGCTGTGACCTCAAGTTCAAAACCTTGGTCAGTAATGCGCTTTTGATTTAGCAATACTGCTAAGCGCAAAATAACAATTAACTGCAATATTTCGTAATGCTGCATGGTATGCAGAGCTGGAAAATCTTCTAAACGGATCTTTTTACGATAAAAGCGGATCATACAGCTAAGGAGTGTTTGTTGTTGCTGTGTGAAGCCCGGTAATTGACTGTTTGCTACGATATACGCACTGTGTTTATGTATTCCTGATGAATTAACCCCTAAGCCAATTTCATGCAGCTGCGCGGCCCAATCCAGTAAGTTGATATAGTCAGGGTCGGTAAGTTGCCATGCCCCTTTTACCTGTTCAAACAGCCACTTTGCAGTTGTCGAGACGCGATTAGCATGCTCTTTATCTATGGCATTACGCTCAGATAGGTTCGCTATAGTATTAGTGCGAATATCTTTATGGGCGAGCTTTTGCTGCATTTCATGAAGTAAACCTTCACGTAATGAGTAATCGCTGTATTGCATCGCGTCGATTTTAAATAGTCTAAATACCGCGATTAAAATAGCCAAACCACCACAAATACTCACTTGTCGCTCAGGTGTAAGACCTTCAATTTGCAGCGCAGCTATTTGTTTAGCAGCAATAAACTGGGTTTTTAGTTCTAATAATCGCTCTAATGTGATCAGCTCTTGCTCGGCATCATTGGCATTAATCATGGCAAGGATAGATTTTATTGTGCCTGATGTTCCCACTACAGATTGCCAGCCAGCCGATAAGTAATTGGCAAAGATCACTTCGAGTTCTTGTTCAGCGCGAACCTCCGCTTTGGCAAAGCGCTTAGCTGTGATTTGTCCATCTGCAAAAAACTGCTTGGTATAGCTAACACAGCCCATGTTGCGACTAGCAAGGAGTTTGTGTTTAAAGTGTTTACCAATGATGAGCTCGGTACTGCCGCCACCGATATCAATAACTAAGCGGTTTTCATCGTGATGAATGTAATGGGCAACGCCTTGGTAAATTAAACGGGCTTCTTCTTGCCCTGAAATCACTTCAATCGGGTAAGGAAACATCTTACTTGCTTGAGTTAAGAATGAATGAATGTTTTTCGCGCGGCGTAATGTGTAAGTGGCAGCTACTTTGACATTCTCTAAAGGGAAGTCCTGCAAGGTAGTGGCAAATTGTTTGAGAATAGCCAGTGCGCGCTCGATAGCTTCTTGGCTTAAGTGATTTTTATCATCTAAACCATCAGCTAAATAAACGCGCTGCTTTTCTTTGTGTAAGATTTGCAAAGAGCCATCGACCTCTCTTGCCACCACTAAATGAAAACTGTTTGAGCCTAAGTCAACGGCAGCAATTGAGGGATAATCATTCATTATTATAGTTACTTTCCCATTTTTTAAGGTGGTCATAAATGGCAATTTGCGAACGAATTTTCTTACGATTGCCACGGCGTACATAGCTGTTTTTTTGTTCGCTATCGATTATGCGCGCTTTTGTTCTATCTTTAAACTGTAGCTCAAGAATATCAATTATGAGCTGCTTTAATTTTTCATCATAAATGGGTGTAGCTACTTCTACACGGTGATCTAGATTCCGGGTCATCCAGTCTGCTGATGAAATATACACTTTTTCGTCACCATTATTGTGAAACACCATAACCCGAGGGTGCTCTAAAAAGCGGTCAACAATACTAATAATACGAATATTATCGTTAACGACAGAGGGCACTAACGAACACATGCCACGCACAATAATACGAATTTTTACACCGCGTCTTGCTGCAAAATAGAGATGGTCAACCAGCTCTTTATCAACAAGATTATTTATTTTTAGCGTAATTCGACCAGCTTTTCCGTATTCTACGTTGGTAATCTCATTATCTATCAAGGAGGTAATAGTTTGTCTTGCGTTGACTGGTGAAATCATTAAGTGATCAAATTGAAATGGCTTATAGCTGCTTTCGATAAACTTAAACACACTATCGCACTCTTCACTAATACCTTCATGCCTAGTAAATAAACTAAAGTCAGTGTAGATTTTGGCGGTTTTTTCATGGAAGTTACCCGTGCCAATATGGGCGTACTTCACTATGTTGTTTTTTTCTTTACGGTGAATAACGCATAGTTTGCTGTGCACTTTTAGTGCAGGAATACCAAAAATAACTTTAACACCCGCATTACTCAGGGTTTTTGCCCATTCAATATTGTTTTGTTCATCAAAGCGCGCTTTCAGCTCAACCATTACAGTTACGTGTTTGCCATTTTTGGCGGCATTAATAAGCGTAGAAACCAAGCGAGACTGACTCGCAACGCGATAAATATTGACCTTAATTTGGGTTACATCTGGGTCAAACGCCGCTTGGCGTACAAACTCAAGTAAGTGGTTAAAGGTGTGGTAGGGGTAATACAGTAAAATATCTTGCTCTGAAATGGCATCAAACACACTTGAGTGATTGTTAAAGGCTGTGCTTTGTAATGCAGGCAGTGGTTTGTTTTCTAAATACTGACGGCCAACATTCGGAAACGCAATGAAATCGCGGAAATTACGGTAACGGCCGCCGGGGATCAACGCATCATGTTGGCTTATATTAAGGCGCTTTTTCATCACTTTAAGCATTTCAGCAGGCATGCTCTCGTCATAAACAAGGCGCACAGGCTCTGCAGAAATACGTTGTTTTAGACCTTTTGACATTTTATCGAGCAAGCCTTCTTCAAGCTCGTCATCTAAGTTGTATTCGGCATCACGGGTCAATTTGATGGCATAACATTGAATATCATCAAAGCTAAAAAAGCTGCTAAACACATCGCGAATAAAGTAGGCGATAATGTCATCAAGCATCACAATGGTTTTGTGACGGCGCGTTTTCTCTGGTGGTAAAATAACAAAACGAGATACGCGGTCGGTTGGTACTTCCATCATGGCATAATGACTTTTTTGGTTGGTCATCTCGACAAACAAATAGGTCATGGTGTCGTTGATTTGATCTGAGTAGTCTTTCTTTTCAGAGAGTAAAATCGGCAATATGTGTTGCAGCACATTGTCGTGGAAGAATTTTTTCAGCCAACTCAAGTGAAATTCAGATAGCTCCTCAGGTAACTCAACGTGAATATTGTGCTCGTTTAAGTCATTTAAAATGTCTTTATGAATTTGGTTAAACTTTTTACCAAGCTGCAGCACCTTACTTTGGATCTGATGAAGTAGTATTTCGTCTTCTTCAAAGTTCGCATCAGGAATTTTATTAAGTAATATTCGGCGTTTAACATCGGCAACACGGACACGGAAAAACTCATCCATGTTGTTTGAGTAAATACCTAAAAAGCGCATGCGCTCAATAATCGGGTTAGATTTATCTTTAGCTTCTTGCAGCACGCGTTCATTAAATGACAGCCAACTTAGCTCTTTGGCAAAGTAATTGATGGCTTGAGAAGAAGAATGTGATGCGTTCATCTGGTTTTCCAACGTTTATAGCTAGTTAGAATATAGAGGATGCAGATGACGTTTATGTGACGTTCTTATCACTTTTATGACATACATGTCAGTTTTGTGACATGTATGTCGTTAATTTAAAGCATAGTTTAAGCTTAAATACTTGCTTGTTATGCGTCCTCAATATCAACAATTAAGTCTGTGGTAATAGATTCAAGCGCACTGATCACTTCGTCTTTGCTCATACCAACGGGCAGGGCAACGGTTGCAACGGCACTGAATATAGGTACTCCCCAGTTAGGTGCGCTTTGTTGTTTTGAATTAAGGTGAGTGATATTTGCTCCTTTGTGACGAATAACACTGGCAAGCTCTTGGACAATGCCGGGTCTATCATTACCGGTGATCACAAAGTTAATTTGTTCAGATTTAACCTCTTCGAGTGTTTCAGAACCACGCTCAATTCTCACCTCCAGATGAGGAAGGCTATGTAGAGCATCTTGCAATTCTTGTAAGTGTTCTTCAGGAACAGCAGCTTCTATAATGCCCGCAAAATGACCGGCTAGGTGGCTTAAGTTACTCCCTAACCAATTGCCATTATGGTTTAAAATTGTTGCTGATAGATCTTCAACTAGGCCAGGCTTATCTGGCCCTAAAATAGTAATTACTAACTGCTTCATACTTAAGTCTCTTAAAAAAGCCTCTGTAAAATGCAATGAAAAGAGGAGGCGTTGGTTGATGATAATTTTTATTTTGGGAAAAATAACACTTATTCAGTATTGTTGCAGATTTATTGTTTGTCCAATATTTTCCATATAGTAATAAAAAATTAGTTATAACAAATCGTTAGCCCATTGTATGTTAGTGACTCATAACTCTAAAACAATATTCATTTCGCTTATATTTACAGGCTAAAAACAACACCCAAGCATGCAGTTTATTACACTGAAATATGACGGTTGTAACATTACTGTCATCTTCGTGAAATATAATCCGCGCAACGTTAAGATTTAAGGGTGTTTTGATGACTTCCAATCCGAATAAACCGACCTTTCATACGGATAGAAGCCGTCTATTTAAAGACCGGTTTGCCGAGTGGGGTATTTCCGCAGGCGGTGTAATGGTGCTTATCGCACTGCTACTGATATTCTTTTACCTTCTATATGTTGTTCAACCTATTTTTGAGTCAGCAAAAGTTGAAACACGTAACAGTGTAAAACTAGATAATGCCTCAGAAATTGTTGGTCTAGGTATTGAAGAGCAAACTGAAGTGGCTTTTTTACTAGGTGAAAAAGGCAATGTCGACTTTTATAATGTCGAGAAAGCGCAGTTTGGTAAAAAGATCACCACTCTTAATACTGAATTACCAAGTGACGTGAGCAGCTTTGCACGCTCTGCACCATTTCAGAACCAATATGGCTATGGCCTAGAAAATGGCTCTGTGGTTATCGTGTCACCAAAGTTTTTAGTTACTTTCCCTAATAATGAACGCAAGCTAACCCCTCGCTTAGATTATCCGTTAGGTGATTTGGCGCTTGAAGTAGACGATCAAGGTGCGGCGATTACTAAGTTCGCATTTAGCCACTACGAAGATAAAACAGCCGTTGTTGCTTTAACCGCTGATAAGCGTGTTTTATTTAGTAGCTTTGTGGGTGAAGAAAATATGTTCACCGGCGAAGTTGAATGGGTTGTTGAGCGCACTGAGCTTGATATTGAAGGCCGCGTTGATGAGCTATTAATCTCACCTGACACAACGCGTACTTTTATTCGTTCTGCAAATCAGATTTATGTTTACGATACGCGTTATCCTTCTGAGGTTGAGCTAATTCAATTGCTTGCAGCAAACGAAGAAAACGCTAACCTTGTTTCAACGCAGCTGTTAGCCGGTGCTAACTCACTAATGCTTGCTAACGATAACGGCGAAGTATCGCAGTGGTTCGAAGTAAACACGGAAGATGGTCGTGAGTTTCAAAAAATCCGTGCATTCGAAACGACTAAACAATCTAAATTAAATATCTTTACAGAGTTTTATCGTCGAACTTTCTTTACCGCTGGTGCAAATGGTGAGCTAGGTATTTATTACACAACCAGTGAAGCAAAACTATGGCAAGGCAAAGTAAGCGAAGGTCCAATTCAAAATTTTGCAATTGCACCACGTTCTAATGCGGCACTTATTCTTGCTGATGATGCATTAAAAGTAATCGAAATTCATAACGAGCACCCTGAAGTAACCTGGTCTGCGTTATGGCAAGAAGTATGGTACGAGGGCTACCCAGAGCCGGCTTATATCTGGCAGTCAACGTCTGCGAGTGATGACTTTGAATCTAAATTCTCACTAGTACCAATTTCATTCGGTACGATTAAAGCTGCTATGTATGCGATGTTATTTGCAGTACCGATTGCACTTTCTGCGGCTATTTACACAGCTTATTTTATGTCGAGTGAACTACGTAAAGTGGTTAAGCCGACGGTTGAAATCATGGAAGCATTACCAACGGTAATCCTAGGTTTCTTGGCAGGTCTTTGGTTAGCGCCATTGATTGAAGAGCATTTACCAGCCATCGTCGGATTACTGGTGTTGCTGCCAATAGGTATCTTATTAACCGCATTTGGCTGGAACAAGCTACCGGCGTCAATTCGTCACCGTGTTCCTGAAGGTTCGCATTCAATCTTACTTATTCCAGTGGTTATCTTTATTGGTTGGTTATCATTTGCGATGAGTAACTCAATTGAGCTTTGGATGTTCGATGGTAACGTTCGTCAGTACCTAACTAATGAATTAGGAATGACATTCGACCAACGTAACTCGTTAGTTGTTGGTATTGCAATGGGCTTTGCAGTTATTCCAACTATCTTCTCAATTGCGGAAGATGCGGTATTTAGTGTTCCTAAGCACTTATCAAATGGTTCATTAGCACTCGGTGCTACGCAGTGGCAAACATTGGTGCGTGTAGTATTACTAACAGCAAGCCCGGGTATCTTCTCAGCTGTGATGATGGGTCTAGGCCGTGCTGTGGGTGAAACAATGATTGTACTAATGGCAACAGGTAATACACCTATTATGGACTGGAGTATCTTCCAGGGTATGAGAACGCTTGCAGCGAATATCGCGGTAGAAATGCCAGAGTCTGAGGTAGGCAGCTCGCATTATCGCATTCTATTCTTAGCAGCATTTGTACTATTCATATTCACATTCGTTTTCAACACAGTGGCTGAGTTTGTTCGTCAGCAACTGCGTGAAAAATACAGTTCAATGTAGGTGGAGAGACACGACATGGTAAAGCAGTGGTTTAAGTCTGGTTCTCCTTGGATTTGGATGACCGGCGGTGCAGTAAGCATCAGTTTAATCTCGGTTCTTGGCTTATTAGCCATGATCGCTTGGAAAGGTTTAAGCTTTTTCTGGCCATCAGAAGTAGTGCAACTTGAGCTGCAGGGCTCAGTTGCTAAACAAACAGTGATCGGTGAAGTTTATGACCGTGAACTAGTTGCGAAATCACGTATTGAGGCGACGGGCGTTGATTTATCTCATTACGACAAAGAGCAGCTAGAGCGCTTACTAATCAAAACAGGTAACCGTGAGTACGTAGATCTCGATTTCCGTTGGGTATTAGAGACAGACATCACATCGCGTACTGCACCCGCTGAACTTGCGGTATTCGAGCGTAGCAAAAACGGTAACTTTTATGGTTATGTTGAGCAGGTTATTAAAGACGGTGAAGTTATTACAGATAACAAGATCGAGGTACTTTATGATCTTGTTGACCGTGCTGTTGACCTAAACGACCAAGCACTCGATTTACAAAATGGTGATATTGGTCATATCAACTATGAACTTGAGCGCTTGCGCTTAAAAGAAAAAGCGTATCAGCTTGATAACGAGTTGACGGATGAGCGTGTTGCTGAGCTAGCACAAACACGCGCTGAGCTACGTGCTGAATATGCCGTGCTAGAAAAACAGTTATTTGCACTTCGTAAAGAAGCAAAGCGTGACCAAGTAACGGTTAAAGACATGCGTGGTGAAGTGGTTACTTTACCTCTGTATCAAGTTCTTGATGTATGGTTCCCAAATGACATGGGCTTCTTTGCAAAGCTTGGTCATTACTTTGTACAGCTAGGTAAGTTTGTAGCGGACGACCCGCGTGAAGCCAATACTGAAGGGGGTGTATTCCCTGCAATTTTTGGTACTGTATTCATGGTATTACTGATGGCAGTGATTGTGACTCCGTTTGGTGTTGTTGCAGCGATTTACTTACATGAATACGCAGCAAAAAATGCGATTACGAAGATGATCCGTATCGCGGTAATCAACCTTGCGGGTGTACCTTCAATTGTATACGGTGTATTTGGTCTAGGCTTCTTTGTATATATGCTAGGTGGCAGTATCGACCAATTGTTCTACCCAGAGTCGTCGCCAAGCCCAGTATTTGGTACACCTGGTGTGATTTGGTCAGCATTAACCTTAGCAATTTTAACCTTACCGGTTGTAATTGTTTCAACGGAAGAAGGTTTGTCACGTATTCCAAGTACTGTTCGTCATGGTTCACTGGCGCTTGGTGCAACAAAAGCAGAAACGCTATGGCGCATCATCATTCCGATGGCAAGCCCTGCGATTATGACTGGTTTAATCTTAGCGGTTGCGCGTGCAGCCGGTGAAGTAGCACCACTAATGCTTGTTGGTGTTGTTAAGATGGCACCAACACTGCCACTTGACGGTAACTTCCCATACGTACATTTAGATAGAAAATTTATGCACTTAGGTTTCCACATTTATGATGTTGGTTTCCAAAGCCCTAACGTAGAAGCGGCGCGTCCGCTGGTATATGCCACGGCATTCTTACTGGTATCAGTAATTATCGCCCTGAATATCACCGCGATTGGTATTCGTAACCACTTACGCGAAAAGTTTAGAGCTCTTGAGCATTAATACAGAATTTTTATAGGTAGACAGAGATGATTACAGTTGCACCACAAGTAAACCAAGCGAAAAGCGCGGCAAAGCTAGATTTAGAAAATCTAACAGCAGAACAAACAGCGTTAGAGATTAAAAACTTAGATCTATACTACGGTGATAAACAAGCGCTTAGCGGCGTAAATATGAACATCCCGAAAGGACAGGTAACGGCGTTTATCGGTCCATCTGGTTGTGGTAAATCAACGCTTTTACGTTGTATCAACCGTATGAATGACCTAGTTGATAGCTGTCGTATCGATGGTGAGATCTTACTTCATGGTCACAACATCTATGATAAGAGCGTAGATGTTGCAGCATTACGAAGAAATGTTGGGATGGTGTTTCAGCGTCCTAATCCATTTCCAAAATCAATCTACGAAAATGTCGTTTATGGCCTACGCTTACAAGGTATTAAAGAAAAGCGTAAACTAGACGAAGTGGTTGAACAATCTTTACGTGGCGCAGCGTTATGGGATGAGGTTAAAGACCGTTTACACGATAGTGCATTTGGCCTATCGGGTGGTCAGCAACAGCGTCTTGTTATTGCTCGCTCAATTGCTATCGAGCCTGAAGTATTGCTTCTGGATGAGCCAACATCGGCACTTGATCCAATTTCTACTTTAGTTATCGAAGAGCTAATTAACGACTTAAAGAACAAGTTTACCGTGGTAATCGTTACTCACAACATGCAACAAGCTGCTCGTGTATCAGACCAAACTGCGTTCATGTACATGGGTGAGTTGATTGAGTATTCAGATACCAATACGTTATTTACAACACCAAGCAAGAAGAAAACAGAAGACTACATTACAGGCCGTTACGGTTAGTCAATAAAGTCACTTGGTACCGTAAACGAAATTTATAGAGGTAGACAATGGAACATAATATCAATAAACACATTTCGGGCCGCTTTAATGAAGAGCTTGAAAATGTGCGTAACCATGTATTAAACATGGGTGGCTTAGTTGAGCAACAACTAAACAGTGCACTGGATGCTGTTAGCAATGGTGATGCGGATCTTGCACAAAAAGTTCGTGAAAACGACTATAAAGTAAATGCAATGGAAGTAAATATCGACGAAGAGTGCACACGCATTATTGCTCGTCGTCAGCCAGCTGCCAGTGACTTACGCCTTGTGATTGCAATCGCTAAAACAATTGCCGATTTAGAGCGTATTGGTGATGAAGCTGAGCGCATTGCTAAAGTTGCGCTGGACTCATTCACTAAAGATCAGCAAGACCTATTGGTGAACATTGAAAACATGGGTCGTCAAGTATCGAAAATGCTTCATGATGTACTCGACGCTTTTGCACGTATGGACGTGCAATGTGCGTTTGAAGTGCACAAAGAAGATGCCAAAGTTGATCGTGAATACGAAGCAATTACACGTCAAATCATGACTTATATGATGGAAGATCCACGCTCAATCCCGAAAATTATGGATTTAGTGTGGTCAGTACGCTCATTAGAGCGTATTGGCGACCGTTGCCAAAATATTGCTGAATACATTATCTACTTTGTAAACGGTAAAGATATTCGTCATACATCTCAAGCAGATATAGAAAAGTCGCTGTAATTTTAACCGCTACTTTTCATTATTAAACCGAGCGGCCTTTGGCCGCTTTGTCTATTATTGGTGATGTAAGGCAGAAAAAGCGTTCACAATCGAACACAATGCTGTAAAATTCGCAGCTGCCAAAGCATACTAATTTATAAAGGGTCAGTTATGCCTACAAATGCATTTTTAGGGGTTTTTGCTAAATCACCTATTAAGCCTATGGAAGATCACATCAAGAAAGCACATCAAGCAAGTAAAGCGTTGATCCCTTTCTTTAATCACGTGTTTAAAGAAGAATGGCAAGAAGCGGAAGAAATCCGCCTAAACATTCGTAATTTAGAGCGTGAAGCTGATGAAATGAAACGTAACATCCGCCTTCAACTACCTCGTGGCTTATTCATGCCTGTTGAGCGTACCGATTTGCTTGAACTTGTTACTCAACAAGACAAGATTGCTAACAAAGCAAAAGATATTGCAGGTCGTGTAGTTGGTCGTGAGATGACTATTCCTGCAGAAATTCAAGAAGATTTCCTTGCTTATGTAACTCGTTGTGTTGATGCAACTAAACAAGCATCAAAAGCAATCAACGAGCTAGATGAGCTTCTTGAAACGGGCTTCAAAGGTCGCGAAGTGACTTTAGTTGAAAAGATGCTCGTTGAATTGGACGCAATTGAGCAAGACACGGATGACATGCAAATCAAAATACGCCGTCAATTGCGCGCTATAGAAAATGAACTTAACCCAATCGACGTAATGTTCTTATACAAGATCATTGAATGGGTTGGCGAGCTGGCTGATATTGCTGAGCGCGTAGGTTCTCGTCTTGAGCTGATGTTAGCTCGTTAATTAAAAATCAGTTCAAATTCGAAAAATTAAAGGTTCACACAATGGATATCATTGCAAATTACGGCACGTTACTCGTTTTAACTGCCGCCGCAGTCGGTTTCTTCATGGCTTATGGTATTGGTGCAAATGACGTTGCCAATGCGATGGGTACATCTGTAGGCTCAAAAGCACTTACAATTAAACAAGCAATCATCATTGCGATGGTGTTTGAATTCGCTGGTGCATACCTTGCCGGTGGTGAGGTTACATCTACAATTCGTAAAGGGATTATAGATGCCGCGCCATTTACGGACATACCAGAACTTATGATACTTGGTATGATTGCCGCGCTATTCGCTGCTGGTAGCTGGTTATTAATTGCCTCTTTCTTGGGCTGGCCAGTATCTACGACTCACTCAATCATCGGTGCTATCATTGGTTTCGCATTGGTTGCAGTAGGTAGCGAAGCAATTCAATGGAACAAGGTAATGGGCATTGTAGGTAGCTGGATTGTTACCCCTGCTATTTCTGGTTTTATTGCTTATTTGATTTTCATGAGTGCGCAAAAGCTAATTTTTGACACTGATGCACCACTTAAAAATGCTAAGCGTTTCGTACCTGTATACATGGGTCTAGCTGGCTTCATCATGTCGCTTGTAACCATCAAGAAAGGCTTGAAGCACATTGGTATTAACTTAGGTGCTGTTGAAGGTTATGCGCTTTCTATCGCAATTGCAGTGGTTGTTGCAATCATTGGTAAATTCGCAATTTCACGCCTTAAAATTGACCCTAAAGCTGACAAAAAAATGCAATTCAACAACGTTGAGAAAGTGTTCGCAGTACTGATGGTACTAACGGCATGTTGTATGGCATTCGCACATGGTTCAAACGACGTTGCTAACGCAATTGGTCCACTAGCTGCTGTTGTAAACATTGTTGAGCACAACGGTGAAATCGCTAAGAAAGCGGCTATCGCATGGTGGATTTTACCACTGGGTGGTTTCGGTATTGTTGCTGGTCTTGCTATTTTAGGTAAGAAAGTAATCAAAACAATCGGTGAAGGTATCACACACTTAACACCAAGCCGCGGTTTTGCTGCTGAGCTTGCAGCTGCTTCTACTGTTGTTATCGCATCAGGTACTGGCTTACCTATCTCTACTACACAAACACTTGTGGGTGCAGTATTAGGTGTAGGTATGGCACGTGGTATTGCGGCACTTAACATGGGTGTAGTAAGAAACATTGTAGTTTCTTGGGTAATTACATTGCCAGTTGGCGCAGCCCTTGCTATTGTTATTTTCTACGTACTGAGAACTGCCTTCGGGGTTTAAAAAAGTACTAACAGACTTTTAGCTTGAAAAGATCTCAATGCCTTAGGTATTGGGGTCTTTTTATTTGCAGGTAGTAATATCAATCCGCAATAATATTTAATCATTTTGAAGGATAAACCTGTCGCTATCTGCGTTAAAGATTTCTCATTAAGAGCAACTTAATAGCGAAATTTTTGCCTTGTTATTAACGAGGTTTTATTGCCTCAAAATAGATCACTTAATTAAGCGATTTGGTATAAAAACAGAATATGAATAACTTACCAAGTATAAAACAGCTACAGTATTTATTAGCAGTCCATCAGCATCAACACTTTGGCCGCGCAGCCAGCGCCTGTTTTATTGGCCAATCTACATTAAGTAGTGCAATTCAAAACTTAGAAGAAACGTTAGGTTGTCAGCTTATTGAGCGTGAAAATCGCAGTTTAATGTTTACTGCTATCGGTGAAGAAGTAGTAGAGAAAGCTCGTAAAATTATAGACGATACCTTAAGCCTAAAAGAGCTAACAAAAAGCTTTTTGACACCGTTAAGCGGCACGCTCACCCTTGGCGTGATCCCAACGATTGCCAGCTTTATTGCCGCGCCTTTATATCATTTCTGCAAACAAACTTTTACTGAGTTAGAGTTAGTCTTGGTTGAAGATACCAGTGATAAGCTACTCGATAAATTAGAGCATGGCCAAATTGATATGGCATTGCTTGCATTGCCGTATGATACTGACAAATTTCATACTCAAGTGCTTGCAAAAGATCACTTTAGTTTGGTGCATCACAAAGACTATACGCCTGCAGCTGGGGTGGAAGATTTTAATCTACTACCGGATGCCAGCGTGTTTTTACTCGAGCGTGAGCATTGTATGACTGGCCATGCGCTAAGTGCCTGCCACTTGAATCGTTCAAGTTGTATTAATCCATTTGAAGCGGCAAGCTTACATACTTTGTTAAGTATGGTTGAGCACCAGCTAGGTGTGACTTTCTTACCGCAAATGGCTATTAATGCCGGCATTTTAGACAAGAAAGAAATGGTTGCTACGCCATCCCAGAGCGATGCGTACCGTGATATTGGTATTGTATGGCGTAAAACCACAGGCCGGATCAGAGACTTTAGGCTGTTTAGTCAGCAGTTAGAGCTGTTTCTTAATAGGCAATGTAGCTTAGATGGTCAGTGTAACGAATAATAAAAAACCCCAAATAAAAAATTTGGGGTTTTTTGTTATTAAAACAAACTATTTTTTTCCTTCCCTCGACTAACATAATAACAAAACCATTAAAGGCAGATCAGATGACGAGGCTAGCGTGTTTTTTCAATCACTTGAAACATTAATTGCCAAAGCGCAACAGGGCAATAAACGGGCGTGGTTGAAATTAGTCAAGCAGCACGAAACACAGGTATATAACTATTGCCTAAGGATGTTAAGCCATCCCGATGATGCAATGGATTTGATGCAAGAAGTGTTTATTTCTGTGTATAAAAGCTTACCGAGCTTTCGTGGTGAATCGAGCTTTAATACTTGGCTCTATCAAATAGTGCATCGGCGTAGTGTCGAATATTATCGTCGCCGTAAATTGCATCAAAGTTTGGATTCTGCGCCAGAAGAAAGCTGTGAGCGTAGCGAGTTAGAAATGAATCAACTGCAATCCGAGCAGCATCATGAACTAAAAGAAATGATGAATAATTTACCCTGGGAGCAGCGTTTAGTGGTGGAGTTAAAGTTTTTTCAGCACTGTACATTTGAAGAGATAGCTGAGCAATTAGGCATTTCGACCAATACAGCTAAATCAAGACTATACAGTGCGCTTGGCAAATTAAAAGTGCATTTGGAGGCCGTAGATGGCTAATTTAGATTCATTATTTACCGCATGGTTAGAAGGTGAGAGCTTAACTGATGAGCAAATAGCCTTGCTGCAAGCTAATGCTGAGTATGCATTAATGATGAACAATGCGATGCAGTGGCAACAACAAAGTAAAGACTATGAAACGGTGCCAGTACCAAACTGGGACAGAGAATCAAGTATGCCGAAAGTGCAAAAAGCTAACGTATTTTTTGGCTCTGGTATGTGGGCAATGGCGGCATCAATTGCGTTTTGTGCGTGGCTTTTTGTTACTAATCCGCAGCAACAAAACCAGCAATTACTTGAGCAAGTCGCTAAACAAACCAACTTATTAGAGTCACAACAAAAGCAAATTGATCAGCTGCAAAACATTCTTACAGCACAAAATGAAGTGCAACAGCAGCAGATGTACCAGCTGGCTAAAGAAGCGATTAAAACTGGGCGAGTAGAGCGCCAAGAAGATATTGCCAGCGTGCTTGCCTATATCAAAACGCAGCGCGCTCAAGACCAAGCGTACTTACGTATGCAGTTAAATGATTTAGCAGAGCAAGTGGACGGCCGATCTATGCCAACCGTTGCCAACAACTTGGAGTATTAAGATGTCAAAATACACATTAACCTCAGCTGCCTTATTGCTTTGCTCAGCCGTAAGCATGCAAGCACAAGCAAACGATGAATTAGATAAAATTCAGCGAGAAGTCGGGATCATGGAAAAAATCCTCACCGCAGCTTTAAAACAAGATACCGATAACAAGGTAAGAAATGTATCTTCAAGCTATCTACAACACCAAGGCGTAGTATTTAGCTTTGATGTACGAGGCAGTTCACGGTGGTCTTCGGTGTTTGCGTCTGTACCTGACGCGCCTCTTCCACCATTGCCAGATATCGACTTTGAAGAACTGGCTGAAATTGAGGTGTTAGGTGATCATGTGCAAGTAATAAGCGATGCCGTGGTAGTGAAAACGCAAGAAGCCTACCAGCAAGCAATGGAAGTGATGCGTGAAAGTGCTGAGCGAGTGCGTGATGTTGCTGAACAAGAGCGAGATATAAGCCGTGAAATTCGTGATCTTGAACGTGAAAAACGTGATTTGGAGTTTGACCGTCGTCACGACAAAGACGCCAAAGATCAAGAGCTCGAACAACGTAAAAAAGAGCTACAAGCAGCAATCAAAGAACTTGAAAAGCAGCAGCAAAAATTATCGCAAAAACAGCAAGTAATGCGTAAAGAGTTAGCAGAAAAAAAACAAGCACGGGTGAAAGAGCAGCAGCAACAATTAGCTGAGCTTGTACAAAAGGTAAATAACAGCTTATCGCTTACCTTATGTGATTATGGTAGTGGCTTAAGAAACTTACCAAACGATGAGCATGTTAGTTTTGTCATTCGTGGTATTAGCGAAGATAAAAGTGAACAGGTTAAAGTGTTTAAAAAGTCAGATATTAAAAAGTGTGTGCAAGGTGATATAAAAGCCACGCAACTGCTTGAAAAGGCATCAAGCTATAATTTTTAGCTTGGCTAGCTCCCCAACTAAAAAGCAGCCTAGAGAGGCTGCTTTTCATTCATTGAAAAAGGTTTCAAGTCGGGTAAAAACAATAAGTAAACCCATACGACTAAATTAAAATACGGCACTAGACCTAAGCCTGTAAATATCTTTACCGGATACCCCTTGAAGGTTGCATTACGGTAACATTGATACGCTATCCCTAAATTTACGAACAGCAACAAAACGATTAGTTGTGTCATCACTTTTCTCCTTTATACCGTTAATACATGAACTTATTAATATTAAGTTATTTTCAGTATGTATAATGTAATTGGTAATGTCATGTATTTTTTAAGTAATCACTATAAAAATACGACATTAGTTCTTGCTGTGGATTTAAGTATAGATGAGTATCGTGACTTTGGAAGTACTAAAAATAGGTAAAAAGTAGCGAAAATGCCGTTTTTTTTCACTTTATAATGCTAGCTAATTGTTAGTTAAATAAATTATTTTCAGATATTTTTTTTAGTTCAGCAGAAATTTTTTCAACCGGTACTGGGCGGGCGATAAAGAAGCCTTGACCGTAATCAATTCCAATTTCTTTTAATGCTAAAAATATTTCTTTATTTTCAACATACTCAGCAACAGAACGCTTATCAAGCGAACGACTAATATCGTTAATGGCTTTAACTAAAGCAAGATCGATAGGATCATTTAGCATGTCGCGAACGAATGAACCATCGATCTTCACATGTTGTGCTGGTAATTGTTTTAGATAATTGAACGTGCTAAATCCAGTGCCAAAATCATCAATCGAAAAGTGACAGCCCAAGCCGTTTAAACGCTCTATCATCGCACGGGTTGCTGTCAGGTTTTTGATGCTTGCCGACTCAGTTATTTCAAAAATTATGCGGCTCGGTGCCACTTCATACTCTTCTAAGCTTGATTCAATATGCGGAAGCAAACGCTCATCTAAGAATGATTGCGCCGATAAATTGATAGCAATTTGATTAAGCTCTGGATGCTTTGCAACACTTTGAATAGCATTTCTAATAACACATTGGTCCATCAAAAATGTGTCATTTAATAACTCTAATGCAGGGATAAACTGGTTCGGGTAAATTAGCTCATCATTTAATTTCAAGCGCAGTAATGTTTCAAAGTAAGCAACATGATTACGTTTAAAATCCCAGATTGGCTGATAATGAAGCTCGATGGCATTTTGTTGAAGAGCCTGACGAATACTGTGCCCCCACTCTAAACCAACTTGTAGGCTGTTGTGGTTACTGTCTTCTTTGGAATAACAGTGGACTAAGTTTCGGCCCAAACTTTTTGCCACATAAAGCGCGATATCTGCTTGTTTTAAGCATTCGCTGGGATCATTATTCTGTGCTGTAATTTGTGTCAAACCAATAGAGCAGCTAATTGAGTATATTTGCCCTTCAGAGTGAAATTGGTGTTTTTCAATAGCAACGCAAATGCTCTCAGCAACTAAGTGTGCATCAAGTAAGTTGGTATTTTTTAAGATAACAGCAAATTCATCACCGCCAATACGACAAATCAAATGCTCTTCGCTAATGTTAGCGGTAAATAGCTGGGCAACCTCTTTTAAGACAATATCGCCTTGTTGATGGCCTTTACTGTCGTTAATAATCTTAAAGTGGTCTAAATCGATATAAATAAGTGCGTGCTCAATATCGTCATTAGTGTATTTCTCTTGGCAAATACGCTGTAATTGTTGGTCAAAGTAATAACGATTGTGCAGCTCTGTGAGTGTATCGTGTAAAGCTAAATGGCGAAGCTGAAGTTCAGCTTGTTTTCGTTCATGAATATTATCAATGGTTGCAGTGATCGTAGCCGAGTTTTGGCTATTTTTAATCAGTTGTAAGCGGCACTCGACCCAAATTGCATTGCCATTTTTGTGTTTAAGTTGTATTTCAACTTGTTGTTGTTGCTCGCCACCATGCAAAATACTTTGAATTGTATTTTGTAACTTGGTTTGACACTCTGGAAGACAGAAATCTGTGAGTGACTTTGATAAGCTTGATTTTATGCCATAACCAGTAAGGCTTTCCCAAGCAGGATTAATGAAGCGAATATTACCGTGCTGATCAAATTCAAGAACGACCGTATTAAGATGCAATAAAATTCGTTGGTGCGCTGAAAACAGTTCTTTGTAGCGACTTTGGCTTTGGCTTAGCTGTTCGACCTTTTGCGCAAACTCAGCATAGCTGACCATAAAATCTTCGCGTCGGGCAGCATGATCGCACACCTTACTTAACAGTGATTGATCATAAGGTGCACGGATAAAGTCGGTCACACCCGATAATAATAACTGTTCAGCGTAGTCAGCATCATTATTATCAATAATGGTTACGATTGCTTGTTTTGGATTATGTTGCAAAATTTCGCTGATGAGTCCAGCTGCAGTATCAGAATGTGACTCAGTGGCATCAATCAAAACAATCGCAAACTTATGCTGTAAGTATGTTGCAAGCGTCGCTTTAGTTGAGGTGGTATGCGTTACCGCAAAGCTAAGTTTTAGTTGTTTGCTTATATCTTGTGCTTTGCGGCTGTCTGTTTCGAGTAGCAGTAAGTTTAGGCGACTGCTTTTTTCTAAATGGGTTGAAAGTACATTGGCAAGTACTTGCGGTAACATATCTTGGCGTTCGAATGGCAATACGGCATCAATACCGTAGCTTCGCGCAGTGGTTTCGGCAATGCGCTCGCAGTATATAGGAGGTGTTAATAGGATAGGCGTGTTTTTAGGTGTTTTTAACAATCCAGAGCGGATCATACGTGAAAAGCGCCAACCATCAATTTTACCAACCTCAAGGCCAGTAATAATAATGTCCACCGGGTGGCTTTTGAGTATTTTTAACGCGTCCTGAGAGTCGCTTGCTTCGATAAACTGAAATACATTTAGTTTATTGAGCGTAGACTTTATCGTCTCACGTTCTGCAACGCTAGCGTTCAAAATTAGCAGTTTTAACTGCTTTGCCATGGCGCTACTACCTCTTAACGAACCCATGTTTAGTGAATAAGCTAGAATAATGACATTTTGCCTAATCTACAAGCAAACTTTACCTAAAAGCGGTTATTTGGCCTTTGCTTGAGGTAGTGGGCGTATCAGAGTAAACTTGGCGCGTTTTTATTAATGAGAGATATGCTCCATGCGCGTAGCTGATTTTAGCTTTGACCTTCCAGATGAATTAATTGCTCGTTTTCCTAAAGCAGATCGAACTAGCAGCCGTTTGCTGACCCTTGATGGCCCATCAGGGAAAGTGGAACATAAAGTGTTTAGTGATATTTTATCACTTGTTAATGAAAATGATTTACTCGTTTTCAACAATACTAAAGTAATTCCTGCACGTATGTTCGGGCAAAAAGAGTCGGGTGGCAAACTTGAAGTATTAGTTGAGCGTGTGCTTGACGAACATCGGGTACTTGCCCATGTTCGAGCAAGTAAATCACCAAAACCTGGCTCAAAAATTATTCTTGAAGGTAAAGCCGAAGCTATCATGGTTGCACGTCATGGCGAGCTTTTTGAGCTTGAATTTGCCAAAGACGAAAATGTATTAGATATCTTAAATGACATTGGTCACATGCCTTTGCCACCTTACATTGATCGTCCTGATAACGAATCAGACCGCGAGCGCTACCAAACTGTTTATGGTGAAAAGCCAGGTGCTGTTGCAGCACCAACGGCAGGCCTGCACTTTGATGACAAGTTAATGACGGCACTAAAAGACAAAGGTATAAACATGGCGTTTGTGACTTTGCATGTAGGTGCGGGGACATTTCAGCCTGTGCGTGTTGACTCAGTTGATGAGCATGTCATGCACTCAGAATACATCGAAGTACCTGATGATGTGGTTAAAGCGGTAGCCGAAACGAAAGCAAAAGGTGGTCGCGTAATAGCCGTTGGGACTACCTCAGTTCGCTCGTTAGAATCTGCTGCTAAAGTGCACGGCGGCAAACTTGATACTTACTTTGGTGATACCGATATCTTCATCTACCCGGGTTATCAGTTCAACGTGGTTGATGCTATGGTGACAAATTTCCACTTACCAGAATCAACCTTGATCATGTTAGTCAGTGCGTTTGCTGGCCAAGAAAACATCATGGGTGCCTACCATACCGCAATAGAGCAAAAATATCGTTTCTTTAGTTATGGCGATGCCATGTTCTTAACGCGAAAATAACGACAGTTTAGATTTTAAAAAGCCCAGTTTTTTTACTGGGCTTTTTATTTTCGAATTTAGCCCAATTAATAGTAATAAAGCTGCAAACAGGGTAGAATCGAGCGGTTAAATTATAGCTTGTTGGACTGTTTTTCCGACACTGAGGATAATATGAAATTTGAATTAGACCGCACTGACGGTAAAGCGCGCCGCGGCCGCTTGATTTTTGAACGTGGTGTTGTAGAAACGCCAGCATTTATGCCTGTAGGCACATACGGCACCGTTAAGGGTATGACGCCGGACGAAGTGAAAGACACTGGCGCGCAAATTTGCCTAGGTAATACTTTTCACTTAATGCTGCGCCCTGGTACAGAAATCATTAAGCAACACGGTGACTTACACGACTTTATGAATTGGGATCGCCCAATTCTTACTGACTCAGGCGGTTTCCAAGTATTCAGCTTAGGCGCAATGCGTAAAATCACTGAAGAAGGCGTGATGTTCAGCTCACCAGTTAATGGTGAAAAGATCATGCTTTCACCAGAAAAAGCGATGCAAGTTCAGCGCGATTTAGGCTCTGATATTGTGATGATCTTTGACGAGTGTACGCCATACCCAGCGACTGAAAAAGAAGCTAAAGATTCTATGGAGTTATCACTTCGTTGGGCTAAACGCTCAAAAGAAGGTCATGGCGATAACCCTGCAGCGCTATTTGGTATTATCCAAGGTGGCATGTACCCTGAGCTTCGTGCACAATCACAAAAAGGCCTAGAAGAAATTGGCTTTGATGGTTATGCATTAGGTGGTTTATCGGTGGGTGAGCCGAAAAACGAGATGATCAATATCCTTGATCACTGTGCTTACAAAATGCCGGAAGATAAGCCTCGTTACTTAATGGGGGTTGGTAAACCAGAAGACTTAGTTGAAGCGGTTCGCCGTGGTATCGATATGTTTGACTGTGTAATGCCTACACGTAATGCCCGTAATGGTCACTTATTTGTAACGGGTGGCATTGTTAAAATCCGTAATGCAGTACATAAAACAGACACGGGCCCACTGGATCCTGAGTGTGATTGTCATACGTGTAAAAACTATTCACGTGCATACTTGCATCATCTTGATAAATGTAATGAAATCTTAGGCGCACGTCTAAACACGATTCATAACTTACGTTATTATCAACGCGTGATGGAAGGCTTACGTAATGCCATCAGTAATGGCAAACTAGACGAATTTGTTGCAGATTTTTATGCACGCCGCGGCCAAGAAGTGCCAGAGCTTGCAGATACATCAGATTAAATTTTTAGAAAAATTAAAGAGGAAGTGAAATGAGTTTATTCATCTCAAACGCCCACGCAAGTGCGGCAGGTGCAGCACCAGCAGGTGGTGGCATGGAAATGCTAATCATGTTGGGTATTTTCGGTTTGGTATTTTATTTCTTAATTTACCGCCCTCAAGCTAAACGTGTAAAAGAGCATAAAGCCCTGATGAGTGCAATGGCAAAAGGCGACGAAGTACTAACGCAAGGTGGTTTAGTAGGTAAGATCGCTAAAATCGCTGATGACAAAGACTTCATCGTGATTTCATTAAACGACCAAGCAGAAGTAACAGTACAAAAATCAGCTGTTTCTGCAGTATTGCCAAAAGGCACTATGAAGTCGCTATAACAATAAAAATAAGGACTCACACGTGTTAAACAAGTTTCCATTATGGAAGTATTTACTTGTTCTTGTTGTGTTAGTCGTTGGTATTCTGTATGCCTCACCTAACTTGTATGGCCGCGACCCGGCCATACAAGTATCAGGCACTAAAGGTACTGATGCTGACCTCAGCGTACTCGATAAAGTAAATGCGACCCTCAAAGAACATAACGTTACTGTTAAATCAAGCAAACTTGAAGACGGACAAATCCTGGTTCGTTTTAAGAATGTTGAAGAGCAACTAAAAGCGCAAGATATACTGCGTGATTCCCTTAGTGAAGATTACATCTCTGCAATCAATATGGCTCCGGCTCAACCTGAGTGGTTAAAAGCATTGGGTGGTAACCCGATGAAGCTAGGCCTAGATTTAAGCGGTGGTGTTCACTTTACTATGGAAATCGACATGGCGACGGCGGTTGATACTCAGCTTGAGCAAATGGAACAAGATTTCAAAAGTGACTTACGTGAAGAAAAGCTACGTTATCGCACTATTCGTAGAGTAGCAGGTAGTGAGCGTCTACGTGTTGAGATGCGTAACGAAGAAGACAAAGATGCCGCAGAGCGCTTCTTATCTACTCGTTACCCGTTAAACGTATACATTGATGATAGCAGCAGTGATAACGCTTTTTTTGCCAGCATGAGCGAGCAAAAGCTAAAAGAAATTCGCGATTATGCTATCAAACAAAACGAAACGATTATTCGTAACCGTATTAACCAAATCGGTGTTGCAGAGCCTAACGTACAGCGCCAAGGTGCTGAGCGTATTATTGTGCAACTTCCGGGTGTACAAGATACTGCACGCGCTAAAGAAATCTTAGGTGCAACAGCAACGCTTGAATTCCGTGAAGTTGACGAAAATGCCGATGCAGGTGCCGCTTTACAAGGTCGTGTACCGCCAGGTACTGAAGTGATCATGGCACGTGATGGATACCCAGTGGTACTTAAGCAACGCATCATCCTTGAAGGTAGCCACATTACTGGTGCGCAATCTGGTATGGATGAGTATCAGCGTCCACAGGTTAGTATTACGCTAGACAGCAAAGGTGGCGCAAAAATGAATGCGTTCACTAAACGTGCTATCGGCAAACGCATGGCCACAGTATTTATTGAATATAAGCCATCAGGTAAAACAGATGAAAACGGTAAAGCACTTCCACCTATTAAAGTTGAAGAAGTGATTAACGTGGCGACGATTCAAGCCCGCCTTGACCGTTCATTCCGTATTACTGGTATCGATAATCCAGCTGAAGCACATAACCTGAGCTTATTACTTCGTGCCGGTGCACTTGTTGCGCCGATTCAAATTGTTGAAGAACGCACGGTAGGTCCAAGCTTAGGTCAAGAGAACATTGAAGCGGGTATGACTGCGGTTGTGCTAGGTTTCGTGTTTGTGCTTGTATTTATGCTTTTTTATTACAAAGGTTTCGGCATGGTGGCGAACATCGCTCTGGGTGCCAACTTAGTATTGATTGTCGGTGTAATGTCGCTTATTCCGGGTGCTGCTTTAACGCTACCAGGTATCGCAGGTATCGTATTAACTGTAGGTATGGCGGTTGATGCTAACGTACTTATCTTTGAACGTATCCGTGAAGAGCTTGAAGATGGTCGTAGTCCTCAACAAGCGGTTCATTTTGGTTACGACAGCGCATTTAGCACAATTTTCGATGCTAATATCACAACGCTTATCGCAGCAGTGATCCTATTTGCAGTGGGCACTGGTCCTATTGCTGGTTTCGCAGTAACACTTGCGATTGGTATTATCACCTCTATGTTTACAGCCATTGTTGGTACCCGTGCGGTAATCAACTTATTCATTGGCGGTAAGCGTATTGATAAGTTGTCGATTTAGGAGTCAGCATGCAAATTTTAAAACTCGGTGGTAAAACACTCCCGTTTATGAAGTTAAGAAAGTTTGCCATGACATTATCAACTTTGTTGATTTTGGCTTCTTTCGTATCTTTTTTTACTAAAGGCTTAAATTTCGGCCTCGACTTCACAGGCGGTACTGCTGTTGAAGTGGGCTTTACTCAAGCACCTGATCTTAAAGAAGTACGTGATGCAATCACAGAAAGCGGCTTTGAAGATTTCTCGGTGCAGCTGTTTGGCTCAAGTAAAGAGATTCTAGTTCGTCTTGCTCCACAAGGTGCTGGCGTAAAAGCAGAAGTGATTGGTAACCAAATCATTACGGCATTACAAAAAGTTGAGCCGACAGTAGAAATGCGTCGTATCGAGTTTGTTGGCCCAAGTGTTGGTGAAGATCTAAAAGAGCAGGGTGGCCTTGCCATGTTAACTGCACTTATCTGTATCTTAATTTACGTTGCGTTTCGTTTTGAATGGCGTTTTGCGGTAGGTGCGGTATCAGCACTATTACACGACGTTATCATTACATTAGGCTTATTCTCAATACTAGGTCTTGAGTTTGACTTAACGATTCTTGCGGCAATCTTGGCGGTAATAGGTTACTCACTTAACGATACCATCGTTGTTTCTGACCGTATCCGTGAAAACTTCCGTAAAGTGCGTATTGATGACACCATTGAAATTATCGATATTTCATTAACGCAAACGTTAAACCGTACCTTAGTAACATCAATCACAACTATCTTAGTATTGATTGCGTTATTTGGCTGGGGTGGTCAAACGATCCACGGTTTCGCAACTGCATTACTATTTGGTGTATTCATCGGTACTTATTCATCTGTGTATGTTGCTTCAGCTGTAGCAATTGCAATGGGTGTAAGTAAAGAAGACTTAATTCCAGAAGTAATTGAAAAAGAAGGTGCGGATCTCGATCCTATGCCTTAACTGAGTGTTAAAAAGAAAAACCGCCCTAAATTTAGGGCGGTTTTTTGTTTTTATATACACTGGCAATGATATTTAATCATTCAAGTGACAAAACTAGTCACTAATTGCGTTTTATCGCCTAATTATAAACTTGCTTCGCCTGAGCCTGATCTAGTAGTGATACTATAATGTGCTCAATAGCCACACCTGCATAGAGCTTACTAATGTAAGATTTATATTCATTACAAAATGACGTGTTTTCAACAAGTGCGCCAAAAATGCTCGGTTGCTCCAGAAAAGCGAGCGGGGAAATTCGCGATGCATGAGCAGCCTGTTGTAATGTTTCAGCCATATCATCGATGATCTCTAAAGGCTCTCCTTGTTGGGTTAAATGCGTATCACTATATAAACACCATCCAGCAATAACTAAACTCGCAATAGCAGTATTACCGTTGTTTTTGAGGTTTTCCATAATTGTTGGTACCAAAAAAGTAGATACTTTGGCTGCGCTTTGTGAGCAAATTCTTGTAAGGCTATCTTTGATGTTTGGATTTGCAAAACGGGCAATTAGTGTTTTTTTATAGTCACTAAGGTCAATACCCGGTACGGCATCTAAAATAGGTGTGACTTCGCTATCCATAAACTCGGTTATAAGCTTAGTGAACAAAGGATCGCAGATTGCTTGTTCAATAGTTTGATAGCCGCGTAAAGAACCTAAAATGCCAAGCACTGAATGGCTAGCATTAAGTAGGCGAATCTTCATCGTTTCGTAAGGTGTTACATCATCTACAATCTGGGCACCAACAAGTTCCCATGCTGGGCGTTGTTGACTAAACTTGTCTTCAATCACCCATTGATGAAATGGTTCACAAGTAACAGGCCATTTATCAATAATGCCCAAATTCTTAGCAAGTGCTAAGTCGCTTTGATCCGTTGCTGGAGTTATTCTATCTACCATGGCATTGGGGAAACAAACATGGCTTTCGACCCAATCGGCAAGTTCGTGATCGAATGCTCGAATATAAGTAACAAGCATTTTTCGAGTAATGTCGCCATTGTGTTGGATATTGTCGCATGACTGAATGGTAAATGGCGGCCTATCGGTTTTTCGTCGACGTGCTAATGCTGCAGCCAAATAACCAAAGATAAGCTTAGGTTTATCTGGGTTAGCTAAATCATGCTGAATATCAGGGTTAGTAAAGTCAAATTCACCGCTAGATGGATCGTAGTTATATCCTCCCTCGGTAATAGTTAATGATACAATATACGTTTCGTCAGCAGCCATTTTACTAATGACTGCTTCAGGGTCGTCAGGGGCCATTAGAAAATCCGTCATGCAGCCAATAACTTGCACTTGCGTATGTCCATCAGGGTGCTTCGTCAAAATTGAGTAAAGGTAGTCTTGTGATTCTAGATGTTGTTTTACTAAGCGGTCTGCTTCACGTAAACCAACACCACATATACCCCAGCGTAAATCATCACTACGGTTAATATAGTTATCAGTGTAGAAAGCTTGGTGTGAGCGATGAAATCCACCCACCCCTACGTGAACGATACCTGATTGCAATGCTTGGCGGTCATATTCTGGGACTGCCACTGTGGTCGGTAATGAGCTCAACGTAGATTGCTGTAGTGAAATTACGTCCATATCTTAGCTCCTTAAACTTGCTGGCTGAAAATGGTTTCTACGATGCATCGCCCAGTAAGCTGTAGCAAAATAGATAATTGTGCAGGCAAATCCAATGTTAAAAAATAATGTTCGGTTAGCCTCGTATGAACTGATATCAGGTGAAAAGAACATGGTTTTAGTAGCCAGTGCTATCGTTACACCTAAGCTTAACCACGCAAGTGTTGACAATAGTTTGGTAAATCCACGCTGATCAATGGCGAAATGAGGCTCTTTAGCTGCTTGCTCTGCATGAAATTCTTTTACACGTGTATCAAACGCAGCAAGTTCAGCTTCTTGTTCTGGGTATGAATCAGCAGCTCCGTATCTTTTAGCTAACTGGATATAAACGATGATGCTAAATATCCATGTTGGGATGAATAAGTAGTAAAAAGGCATAATGTCTATCGCATTCAACGTAAAGCCAAAGACGAGTCCCAGAGCCCATGATAAAACAGCCGCAGAGCTGTGCTGAAGCTGTTTGTATGTTACCCAATAGCGAGTTAACCCAAGTTTTGGAAATAAGAAGTGCTCAGCAAATACAATAGCGCCCACAGGTACAACTAAGAGACCTGCATAGGTTAATAATGGCAATAGTTTGGTAAATACAAACGGAAAACATGCAATGATGACTGTAACTATACCTACTAAAAATGTGGTTCTAGTTCGAGATTGATTACTAAAAATAGCTTGAGCAGCAAGGCCTGCACGATATAAGTTGGCATTTGCAGTTGTCCATCCTGCGACAATAACGATCACTAACCCAGATAAGCCTAGTGCGTGAAATGCAACATCGCCCGGATCCAATTCAACAATAGACTTTTTCACTAGAACTGCAGTTCCCGCGCCCATAATACCTGCAGAGATCCAAGCTATATAGTGCCCAAATAACATGCCTGCAGAGGTACATAGCCCATAACTTTTTTTCTTTGCATAGCGCAGAAGAGCCATGTCTATTAAGCCAAAATGGGTAATTGTATTTGCAGCCCAAGAAAAGCCTATAACTTCGAGTAAACCAATTCCGGGTTCACCATTGGCATCAAGACCCGTCCAAACAGAGATGCTGCCAATATGCATAAAGTCTCCCCAGCTAGAGACGACTGTTTGGCCAATAACAGCATTTGCAAGCTCTGGCATAAGCACTAATGGACCACTTATAAACATCACGAATAACCAAGGAGCGCAAATACCTGAAAAGCGTGATACGGCGTTAAAACCATACATGGCAACAAGTACAACAATGATCCCTACAGCCAGTACAACCATGACAAATAAAGAGTTAGTTGGATACCAGTTAAGTTGAGCCGGAATATTTAAAGCAAAGCGGACTGCGGTCGCAGAAACTGTAATCATGGCTGCAGAAATAACAGTAAATATAATTACATTCGCCCAGTTGTATAGCCGGGTCATCGAGTCACCAGCAATTTTTTGTAGGTAGGTATATAAACTTAAACGTGTTTCTACAGCTATGGGGGTTGTTATGAGCGTCCAACTCAATACAGCAAGAATATTACCGATCAGTAATCCAAGGAGGATATCTGTCATGGTTGCGCCAAGTGCGACAAATGTTGCACCAAATACAAACTCCGTTGCAGCTACGTGTTCACCTGCATATAGACCTAAAAAGTGCTTCCATCCTTTGAGTTTGTGTTGTGCAATCGGTAATTGTTCCTCTTCTAATCCTTTTAAATCGACCTGATTACTTTTCATAAGTACTTGTCCCTGTTAGTCATATGACGTGCTGCTCTTTAATGTTCTTTAAAGGGATTCTTTTTTATTAAAACTTCCTAAAAATATGAAAACCTCGACTCAAACAAGGTGTGTGTTATGGATCAACGCGTCTAATTCAACTGTAATAAATTACCTACTCCATGGTAAATAATTTGTTTGGGCATTGTTGTTGCCTTTGGGCATAATCCTACTGGTGTATTGTTTTGTCAATAATAAGTTAATGAGTGGATAAAGAGGGAGGTTCATCATTCATCATAACTCTAGTGATATTTAACTGACTTAATGTTGTTTTTTAGTGATTTTATACTGTTATTAGTCATTTCGATGTTTGGCAAGCTCTTGCTGTTTTTATTGACAAATATTATATGTGTTGGGAATATGCTCAATTAGTGTTTGTTTGCTCAAAGTGAAAGGTGGTAGTAACAATTTGGCGATGAGTTTAGAGCACTCGAGCGTAATTAAAATGGAGAACACATACATGGATAACAATCAATCGATTGCAGTAACACAGAAATCAAAAATGTTATTTTTTCGTTGTTCAGTGAAAAAGCGACGTTTAATTCCTTCAATGTCAGCGATTTTGGTTTTAAGTTCTTTTACAAGTCATGGGGCTGAAACATTTGATGCACAAAAATATATAACAGGTGACTGGAGCGGGGCACGATCTGAATTGTCGCAGCGAGGTATGGATTTTCGTTTAGGCTATTTCAATCAGGTTGCTCATAATTTGAAAGGCGGTCTTGATAATGAGGTGGCTTATGCTGACCAATTTTTTGTTGGTGGATATATTGATCTTGAAAAGCTTTTTGGTTGGTCTGGGGCTGAGTTTAAAGTAGAAATTACAAATCGAAATGGTGAGCTAATAAACAACAAGGCAGGTATTCCATCATTACTTCAATCACAGCAAATTTATGGTCGAGGAAATGTAACTCGTCTCACACAATTTTCATTAACTCAACAGCTGTTCGATGATCAGCTCAGTATTAAAGTTGGTCGAATTTATCCAAGCGCTGATTTTTTTGCTATGAGCTGCGCTTTTCAACATTTAACATTTTGCAGTGGTGGTTCATCTAATTATTTGAGTAGTAGTTGGTATGGTGATCCATTGAGTACTTTAGGGGCGCAATTAACGTATAAGTTATCGGATAACTTATTATTTAAAATAGGTAGCTACGATGCAAACCCACAAGTAATGTCGTTGAACCAAGGGTTGAAGCTGCATACATCAGGTGGTATTGACGGCACCACCGTGGTGGGAGAGTTAGAATATAAAGTGAACTATGGGCATGGCTTGCAAGGGGATTACCGAGTTGGTGTCGTGCGTAGCAGCTTAGATAAAGCCAAGCTTGTAAATGAAGCAGGCTTTCCGGCCGGTTCGACTATTGATGCTGTTGCGATTGAAGATACGGATAACGCATTTTATTTTAACCTTGAACAGCAAATAACACGCAACCCATCAGGTGGTGGATTACGGGTATTTGCGAGTATGATTCATGCAGATAGTAGTATTAGCGCAGTGGGTGAAGTGATCGCGATAGGAGGGTTTATTACAGCGCCATATGCTAGTCGCCCTAATGACCGTATTGGATTAGCTATTGGGCGAAACAGCGTCAGTAAAGAGTTAACTGATGCACAGCATAAATATAATGTAAATCATATAAATAGTGATTTTAATGTGCGTAGTCATGAATACCCGATTGAGCTTAACTACAATTATGCAATTACGCCTGCGATTGAGTTGATGCCAAGTGTTCAATTCATTATTCATCCAAATGGTGATCGCGAAGAAGAGAATGCCATCATTGCGGGTTTACAGCTGAGTTTTAACTTCTAATCTCTAGCTTTATATTGCGTGCCAATAGATGGCTGTAAAAAATAGTTAAGAAATATCCCGCTAGTTTTTTGCAAAACCAATAAAATTCAGCACGATTTATAAGTTAACGTGCTGTTTTTTTAAGTTTTACCGCACTGTGTTTGTTGTTCAGTAAGGCTTTATTTAATCGTTGCTTGGTGGTTACTCTGTAAAAAATAGGTTAGAAATCATGTCTAATACTTCCTTGAACCCTGAATTTTGTTTTAGAGTAGTAATACTATTAAGTTTAAAACAGGCTATGTTATTAAAATTTATGGTATCTTTTAAATCAGTAGCCAGAACTCAATAATAGCTGGCGCATAGTTGGGTTTGATACCAATAAGCCTGATTCTGTATGTTAATCTGCAAAAATAGCAAAAACGAATAGATTGGTGCAGTGAATCATTTTACTGTTAATTTTTTCATTAATGGCCAAAACAGGTATAAATAATGGCTTTGCCCCCTATTACTGAAAACCAAAAATTAGAGGAAGCAGCCAGAGCTGGTTGGCTTTATTATGTTGCAGGAAAAACACAAGACGAGATCGCTAAACAGCTCAATACATCTCGACAATCTGCGCAAAGATTAGTGGCAATGGCCGTATCAAAAGGGTTAATAAAAGTCCGACTTGAACACCCAATTAAACGTTGCATGGAACTGGCTGATTTACTTCAACAACGCTTCGGCTTACTCAAGTGTGAGGTGGTTCCAAGTGTGCCGGGTGATGCTGATTCTGTAGTGGGTCTTTCACAAGCCGGTGCAGCTGAAATTGAACGGTACGCAAAAAGCCGACAAGCTAAGACGATTGCTTTTGGGACCGGACGAGCCTTACGTGCTTGCACTAATGAACTTACAAATATGCAGTGCCCTCAGCACCGTATTGTCTCGTTGGTTGGAAACATAGCGCAGGATGGTTCTGCTAGTCGTTATGATGTTGCTATTCATGTTGCAGAGCGTTTAGGGGCAAGACATTTTCCTATGCCTGTTCCTGTTATTGCTAGTACGCAAGCAGATAAAGCTCAATGGCAACAGCTGACGCATGTAAAAAATGTTCATGAGCTCGCCCTACAAGCAGATGTATATTTTGTCGGGGTTGGTGACTTGGGGATAAACTCCCCTTTACATTTAGATGGGTTTATTACACAACATGAGCTTGCGGCACTTGAGGCTATGGGTGCCACAGGTGAAGTAATAAGTTGGATATTTGATAGTAATGGTAAACTCGTTCAATCTGACATAAACCAGCGTGTAACGAGCGTTGCTTTGTCTACTCGTCGAGACAAACATGTAATAGGAATTGCTGCAGGGCAGAACAAGGTTCCAGCCATTGCCGGGGCAATAGAGTCTGGTATGATCAATTCCCTCATTACAAATGAGTCTACTGCTGAAGCGTTATTGCATTTATAAATGCTATTAGCGAGAGGCCTTGCTTAGTTAGTTTGCGTTGCTTTTACTTGAAGGCATCTCATTCACTCACTTGCAAAGATAAATTAAATGACGAGGCGGTAATATACTGTTATTTATGAGAAAACTTATGAAAAAGCTAATGCTGAGCGCGTGTTCACTTTGTTTGCTTGTTGCATGTACAGAAGAACCATCACCCCAGCAGCCTGAAAGCAGCAGCAATACAAGTGGTGATGTGCGACAGCAATTAGATATGTATCAAAACCTAGCTTGGCATGTAGTCAGTTTATTACAAAGCCAATCTACGCCAACGCAGATAAGTGACTCAGTAACAACTTTAATCGGCTCATCAAAGCAGTTGTTTGTAAATCTTAAAGAGCAACTGCCAGAATGCGAAGAAAGTCTAAACGTTATGGCGCAAATTGCCATGATTAAACAGCAACATATAGAGATAGAAAATGGCGGGTCTCAAGAAGAGCTCCCCAAACTACCTGAATTCTCAGCGCCGAGTTGCTACCACGCACAAAAGTTATTACTTAATCCACTTGCGGTCTATACACTAACTCAACAAGCAGATTTAGCACAGAGTGATTACCAACACGCAAAGTTAAAAATGATTGATAGTTTTGCACGCATCAAGCAGATAGAAATGATTGCTGCTGAGTAGTCATTGCTAGTCATAGCCTTGCCATAAAATTGTCATACAAGGTTGCTAATTTAGTCGCCTATTTGTATTACTGATGCTAGGTGTAAGGTGAGCGCACAACTACAGCAGATCTTAGATAACAGTGCAATTGAAACCTTGTTTCAACCTATCTTTGATATTTCTAATCAACATATTTTGGGCTATGAGGCGTTAAGTCGTGGGCCTAAAGATTCTGAGTTAGAAATGCCTAGTGCATTGTTCAGCGAAGCCATTGCTTGTCATAAAATCTCTGAGTTAGAGTTACTTTGCCGCAGTAAAGCGATTGAGAACTTTGTTAAGCTTAACCTACAAGGTAAGTTATTCTTAAATGTAAGCCCTAAAACTTTACTCGATCCGTGTCATCCAAAAGGTGAAACTTTGCACCTTGTTGAGCACTTCGGTTTAGCTGCTAATCGTGTGGTTATCGAGGTTACAGAGCAAGAAAAAGTCGATGATGGCTTTTTATTGTTAAAGACTATTGCACATTATCGTGAGCTAGGTTTTTCGATTGCAATTGATGATTTAGGCGCCGGCTATTCGGGCTTAAAACAATGGTCTGAGTTATGTCCTGAATTTGTAAAAATAGACCGCTACTTTATTGATCATTGCGACCAGAGTGTGGTTAAAAAAGAATTTTTAAAGTCTATTATTGAGCTTGCTAAAGCAACCAATACGCAAGTAATAGCAGAAGGCATTGAGCGTGTAGAGGAGCTTCGCTTACTCGAAAGTTTAGGGGTACAGCATGCACAAGGCTTTTTGTTAGAAAGGCCAAGTTTACAGCCCAGTTACGAAATCAATATTCACTGCCTAAAGCATTTAGAATCATCAGATACTGAAAGTAATTTTGAACAGTCTATGGCGATTGGCTGGTTAGCCGTTGAACATGCAAGTATTGAATCAACAACCCGCTGTAAAGATGCTCATAAAATTTTTGAGCAAGATAAAACCTTAACGAGCCTTGCGGTACTAGAGCATAATATTCCTGTTGGTTTATTACACCGAGATCAACTTACCGAAGTATTTGCTGCCCCATATGGGCATGCGCTTTATGATAAGCAACCCGTTACTTCTTTAATGGATAAACAGCCGTTAGTGGTAGACGAAAACGAGTTACTCGATACGGTGAGTCAGCAAATTACCGAATTTGAGTTTGATATTCGACGCCACATTGTGATCACCCGAAGTGGTGAATACTTAGGATTGGCACCCCTACGTAATATTTTAAAGCACATTACTGAAGAAAAAATCCGCCATGCACAACATGCTAACCCGCTTACAATGCTGCCGGGTAATGTCGCGATTAACGAAGCAATTGAGCTAAGGCTTCGCAATAATTATCCGTTCTCGCTAGCCTATGTTGATTTAAACCACTTTAAACAATTCAATGATCTGTACGGATACGCCAGTGGTGATAGCGTAATAAAGCTGCTTGCTGAGGTTATTGTCGAGGCGTGCAGCACGAGTAAAGGCTTTGTGGGACACATTGGCGGGGATGATTTTATGGTCGTGTTTGATAAAAATGATGCAGAGCAAGTATGCCATGACATCATTAATAAATTTGAGCACCAATCTCGCGCCTTTTTCACCCCAGAACATATTGAGCAAGGGGGTTATTGGGCAAGTAATCGAGAAGGTAAAAAGCAGTTTGTGCCTTTACTTACACTATCGATAGGGTTAGTTAAGCCAGATTTAGAGCTATGTATTAATAGTCATCAGGTAGCTGCGCTGGCGACAGATGCAAAAAAAGAAGCTAAGCGTTATCAAAGTAGCCATTTATTTGTTTGCCAAAGAAGGCGACCAGCACCAGCTGTTGTGCGCCTTAGTTGTGCGAAAGATGACAGTGCATCTGTCGGACTATGAAGAAAATTTAAGTTTAGTAAGTTTTGCTTGTGTCTACATTTGAGTAGGTGTAGCTTAAAAAAAACACTATCAAAAAATAACAATGAAGCGACTATGTAGCGCAATTTTAGTATTGCTTAGCCTAGGATACAGCCTTACCACAGAAGCAAAAAATGTGGTGAATTTAGCGATTGAACAGCGCCCGCTCTACAAGCGTGATTATTATCTTCATGAATTACTGGCAGCGGCTTTACGTGCTGGTAATTACCAAGCAGAAATTAATGAGGTATTAGTACACCCTCATCAACAACGTACCTTACTGATGCTTGATGCAAAGCAAGCAGATATATTTTGGAGCATGACAAGCCCTGAGCGAGAACACCTTGCCATTGCAGTACCTGTGCCTTTGTTCAAGGGTTATATTGGTAAGCGAGCTCTACTAACGAAACGTGCATTTTTACCACTTTTCGAATCAGTAAAAACTAAACAAGACTTAGCGCCTTTAACGGCAATTCAAGGGCATGATTGGCCGGATACAAAAATTCTTGCGCAAAATGGCCTAACAGTCAGGCCGCTGGCAAATTATCAAGCGATGTTTAGTTTAGTGATCAGAGGACGAGTTGATTATTTTCCGCGTTCGTTCATTGAAGTGATCTCTGAACTAGAGCAAGTGAAAAGTGATGAGCTGGTTATAGTGCCAAACTTATATATCAGTTATCCAACAGCATTTTACTTTTTTGTTAGTAATCATAGGCCTGAACTAGCTGAAGTGTTAATGAAAGGACTGACAACGATGAAAAGCACGGGCGAGTTTGAACAGTTATTTGCTAGCTACTTCGCTGAAGACTTAGCTAAATTGCCGTTTAAAGAAAGTGAAGCCATAGAAATAAAACTCGATAACGATTATTTTCAGCCACAAAAAAAGGAGCCTTAGCTCCTTTTTAGATACCAATTCGCTTAATTGAGTAATATTGCGGCTTGGTATAATTACAACCGCTATTAGCGAAGTAGTGACTCAGTTAACACTGGGCGAATTTCACGAATGATCGCTTGAGTTAACTTAGGTGCACCACAAATGATGTTGCCGCTTTGGTTGTAGTTAATACCACCTGCGAAATCAACAACCATACCGCCCGCTTCTTTAACTAAAAGCTCGCCTGCTGCTGTGTCCCATGGCTTAAGGCCAATTTCAAAGAAACCATCAACACGACCTGCTGCAACATAAGCCATATCTAATGCCGCAGAACCTGCACGGCGGATATCAGCAGTATGTACGAAAAGCGCTTTAAACGCTTCAGAGTATGCGTCTAAGTGGTGCTTTTGTTTGAATGGGAAACCAGTTGCAAGTACAGAACCTGCTAACTCGTTAGTTTTAGTTACGCGTAAACGTTTGCTGTTAAGCTGTGCGCCTTGACCACGTGATGCTGTGAATAATTCACCGCGAATTGGATCATAGATAACAGCTTGGTCTAAACGACCTTTAACTTTAAGTGCAATAGATACTGCGAAATGAGGGATACCCTTGATGAAGTTAGTTGTGCCATCAAGTGGGTCAACAATCCATTGGTAATCTGCATCTTTACCTTTGTGCTCACCAAGCTCTTCACCAACGATACAATGATCAGGGTAAGATTTTAAAATAGTGTCACGAATTGCGGCTTCAGCTTCTTTGTCGATGTTAGTCACTAAGTCGTTAGTGCCTTTTTGTTGTACATCAACTTTTGATAAATCTTCACTTGCGCGAAGTAAAATTTTGCCTGCGTTACGCGCAGCGCGAACCGCAATGTTTAACATTGGATGCATAGCATTACCTTTGGGTTGTAAAAGAACGAATATTTTTAAGCCGGCGTATTCTAGCGATTTCTAGCGTAAAGTAAACAATAAACTCGAATAAATTAGGTTGTTTTTTGTACAGGGTTGAAGTGCAAGGGGATCCTATTGCACTACAAGCGGTAAGCTATTAGTTTGATGTCGAATGGTGTTGCGGGTTGAGCATTTTGCCCAAGGCCTAACTCGTAAGAAGTACGTTAATACCAAATATATGTGCACAAAGAGAAAAGAATGAGGAAGTGGTAATTACGTTTTTGTTTTCTCTGTGTAGCGCGAAGCGCCTCTGTGCTCTCTGTGGTTCAAATATGTTTTTGTAAAATATGCACAAAGAGAAGTGAATGAGAAGATAAAGAGGAAGCGATAATCATGTTTTTGTTTTCTCTAAAGCGCAGTGTCTCTTATCCTCTTTGTGCGATTAGGTGCCTTTGATGTAGGCGTGAAATTTATTTCTTTCGCGCGAAAAAAATCTTCACAAAGAGAAGTGAATGAGAAGACAAAGAGAAAACCACAGATTTTTTTCTTCCTCTAAAGCGCAGCGTCTCTTATCACTCTTTGTGAACATTTGGATTTCTCTGTGTAGCGCGAAGCGCCTCTGTGTTCTCTGTGGTTCAAATGTTTTTGTACAATATGCACAAAGAGAAGTGAACGAGAAGATAAAGAGGAAACCACAGATTTTTTTGTTCCTCTAAAGCGCAGCGCCTCTTACCCTCTTTGTGAGTCATAGGATTATTGCGCGATGTAAAATCGCGCCTTACCGCTTACCGTTCAAAGCATATCGCCTAGCGCTTGCAGCCATGTTATAATCCCCGCAATTTTTGACTTTCAGTAAGTAACAACGCAATGACACTTGATGATATTCGTATCGTATTAGTTAACACATCACATTCTGGTAATATTGGCTCAGCGGCACGTGCTATGAAAACGATGGGCTTATCAAATTTATATCTTGTTGATCCTGCTTGTGAAATTGATAGTCATGCCAGTGCGCTTGCAGCCGGTGCAACTGATGTTTTAGGTAAAACAGTGGTTGTAGATACGCTGGCAGATGCAATTGCTGACTGTAGTTTAACAATTGGTACCAGTGCACGCTCACGTACATTATCTTGGCCTATGGTTGAGCCGCGTGAATGTGGTGAAAAATTAGTAGCTGAAGCTGAGCACGGTCCTGTTGCACTGGTATTTGGTCGTGAAAATAGTGGTTTAACAAACGAAGAACTACAACAATGTAATTACCACGTATGTATTCCTGCCAACCCTGAATATAGCTCGCTAAATCTAGCGATGGCGGTGCAAACATTGTGTTATGAAACACGTATGGCTTATTTAAATAAACAGCCAAAAGTACAAGAAGAAGACGAAGCAACCTATCCAAATGCGAAGCAAACTGAGCTGTTCTACGAGCACTTAGAGCAAACGCTAAACGACACGGGGTTTATTATCAAACAACACCCTGGCATGGTAATGACTAAATTACGTCGTTTATTTAACCGCGCGCGTCCAGAAGAAGCTGAGATGAACATCTTACGCGGTATTCTTACCTCCATTAATAAGTCTATAAAATAATCACAGGTTATAAGTATAATACTTGACTAAATTACTCAGGTAATTACAATATACCCAGTACTTGACTAATTTTGTCAAGTATTCGGTTTTATCAATGGCAAGTATCAATTTTTATCAAGTGATAATACTTGACTATTTTGGTCTGGTAATTAAAATTTGCACACCTTAGCGTGCAGTAACATCGGGGGCTCCATGAAGTTAACATCAAAAGGCAGATACGCAGTAACCGCCATGTTGGATGTTGCACTACATACAAATGTGGGTGCAGTGCCTCTTGCCGATATTTCTGAACGCCAAGAGATTTCGTTATCTTACCTTGAGCAATTATTCGCCCGTTTACGTAAAAATGGCCTTGTGACCTCTGTGCGTGGCCCAGGTGGCGGATATTTATTAGGTAGAGAAGCAAACGAAATTTCTGTCGGCGATGTGATTAATGCCGTTGATGAGTCTGTTGATGCAACACGTTGCCACAACGCAACGGGTGGCTGCCAAAGCGGCATGCGTTGTTTGACTCATACCTTATGGTCGGACTTAAGCGCACGTATCGAAGAGTTTTTAAATAGTATTACCCTTGCTGAATTGGTTGAAAAGTCAGATGTGAAAGAAGTCGCATCACGCCAAGATAACAGCATCAACACTGCAATTAAGCAACTGGAAAACATTCAAGTAAGCTGTCAACTGTAGCTTGACGAAAGCGGAGAGAGAAATGAAGTTACCGATTTATTTAGATTACGCAGCAACCACGCCTGTTGATGAACGTGTGGCAAAAGAAATGATGCAATGCCTGACTATGGACGGTAATTTTGGTAACCCTGCATCACGCTCACACCGTTTTGGTTGGCAAGCAGAAGAAGCGGTTGATCAAGCACGTACAGATATCGCTGATCTGATCAACGCTGACCCGCGTGAAATTGTTTTCACTTCAGGTGCTACAGAATCAAATAACCTAGCAATTAAAGGTGCTGCGCAGTTCTATAAAAAGAAAGGCAAGCACGTTATCACTGTTAAAACAGAGCACAAAGCAGTACTTGATACGTGTCGTGAACTAGAGCGTCAAGGTTTCGAAGTAACCTATATGGACGTTGAAGAAAACGGTTTACTTGACCTTAAAAAGCTTGAAGCTGCAATGCGTGACGACACAGTACTTGTGAGCGTAATGCACGTAAATAACGAGCTAGGTGTTATCCAAGATATCGCGACAATCGGCGAAATGTGCCGTGAGCGCAAAATTATGTTCCACGTAGATGCTGCACAAAGCGCAGGTAAAGTACTTATCGACGTGCAACAGTTAAAAGTAGATTTTATGTCGTTCTCAGGCCACAAAGTATATGGCCCGAAAGGTGTAGGCGCACTTTATGTTCGTCGTAAGCCACGTGCTCGCTTAGAAGCACAAATGCACGGTGGTGGTCATGAGCGTGGTATGCGTTCAGGCACATTGGCTACTCACCAGTTAGTTGGTATGGGCGCGGCATTTAGAATCGCTAAAGAAGATTTCGAAAAAGACCATGCACACATCAGCGCACTTCGTAAGCGTTTGGTTGATGGCATCATGGCTGATATGGAAGAAGTTTACTTTAATGGTGAACCAAGCCAGTCAGTTCCAGGTATTGTAAATATCAGCTTCAACTTTGTTGAAGGTGAGTCGTTATTAATGGCTGTTAAAGACATTGCTGTTTCATCAGGTTCAGCCTGTACCTCAGCAAGCTTAGAGCCTTCTTATGTACTACGTGCATTAGGCCGTAATGACGAGTTGGCACACAGCTCAATTCGTTTCAGCATTGGCCGCTTTACGACTGAAGAAGAGATTGATTACACCGTTGAACTAATCAAAAACTCGATCGGCCGTTTACGTGAGATGTCTCCTCTATGGGAAATGCATCAAGAAGGTATTGATTTAGATTCAGTTGAGTGGGCGCATCACTAATTTAGTGATCGCCGCCGCTAGCAGGTAGTGAGGATAGTATTATGGCTTATAGTGATAAAGTAATCGATCATGTTGAAAATCCACGTAACGTGGGTGCTTTAGACAAAAATGATCCGTCGGTTGCAACAGGTATGGTGGGTGCACCAGCGTGTGGTGACGTAATGAAATTGCAAATCAAAGTATCACCAGAAGGTGTAATTGAAGATGCAAAATTCAAAACATATGGTTGTGGTAGCGCAATCGCTTCTTCTTCACTTGTAACTGAGTGGGTAAAAGGCAAAACATTAGACGAAGCTGCAACAATCAAAAATACTGATATCAGTGCTGAGCTTGAGTTACCGCCAGTGAAAATTCACTGTTCAATTTTAGCAGAAGACGCGATTCAAGCAGCAATTGCTGATTACAAAAGCAAACAAGCGAAGTAAGAGATAAATTCATGGCAGTGACATTGACAGATGCGGCAGCAAACCGCGTAGAATCATTTTTAGCAAATCGCGGGAAAGGCATTGGCCTACGCGTTGGCATTAAAACGACGGGCTGTTCAGGTCTTGCTTATGTTCTTGAATTTGTTGATGAGTTAGCTGACGGCGACGAAATTTTTGAAAGCCGTGGTGTGAAAGTGATCGTTGATGCCAAAAGCTTAGTCTACATTGATGGTACTGAGCTTGATTACACCAAAGAAGGTTTGAATGAAGGGTTTAAGTTTAATAACCCGAACCAAGCCGATGAGTGTGGTTGCGGCGAAAGCTTCACCGTTTAAGCTTAAAAAATTTCTTTGCTTGAAGCCCTGCCTATGTAGGGCTTTGTTCTTTCCTGTTTACCGAGTTGGATTATGTAATGCGTTACTTTGAGTTATTTGCAATTCCAGTAGATTACAACATTGATTTAGCGACTATTAATAAACACTACCTTGAGCTACAACGCGCAGTTCATCCAGATCGCCACGCAAGCTCTAGCAGCCGTGATAAATTACTTGCTGTGCAAAATGCAGCAGAAATCAATGATGCATTACAAACCTTAAAACATCCGGTAAAACGCGCTGAGTACATGCTAAGCGAGCTTGGTGTTGATATTCGCGCCGAGCAACAAACATTACAAGACCCGCTATTCTTAATGCAGCAAATGGAACTGCGTGAAGAATTAGAAGAACTTGAAAATGCCGCAGATCCTGATGCAGCAATTGCCCAGTTTGAAGCGCAAATTAAACAACTCGATAAGCAATACAGCAGCGAATTAGCCGAACAGCTCGCAAGTAATGATGAGCAACAATGGCAAGCTGCCGCTGACAATATTCGTAAATTGAAGTTTGTTTATAAGTTACGCGATGAACTAGAGCGTATTGAAGACAGTTTATTTGATGATTAATCGTTAGTTGTTTTAAAGCAGCTATTTAAGAGTTTAAAAGAGCATTATGGCATTATTGCAAATTGCTGAGCCGGGGCAGAGCGCGGCACCACATGAGCACAAATTAGCAGTCGGTATTGACCTTGGTACAACTAACTCGTTAGTTGCAACAGTGCAAAGCGGCGAAGCACGCACACTGACTGATTTAGCAGGTAATGCGATACTACCATCGGTTGTACAATACCAAGCTGATAGCATAGTGGTCGGTGAACGAGCGGCAGCAGCTGCCACTCAAGACCCTGCTAACACCTTAATTTCGGTGAAACGTTTTTTAGGTAAAACTCAGGCCGAAATCGAAAAAAGCTATGGTCAACTACCGTATGAATTCTGTGAGCATGATGGCTCGTTAGCAATCAGCACGGTTGCAGGTGCGATTAGCCCTGTAACTGCATCGAGTGAAATTTTAAAAGCATTAAAACTGCGTGCAGAAGATAGCTTTGCAGGCCAAGACATTATGGGTGCAGTTATTACTGTGCCAGCCTATTTTGATGATGCACAGCGTCAAAGCACCAAAGACGCCGCAGAGCTTGCTGGTATCAAGGTTTTACGTTTATTAAACGAGCCAACGGCTGCGGCTGTAGCTTATGGCCTTGACTCAGGCCAAGAAGGCATTATCGCCGTATACGATTTAGGTGGCGGTACCTTCGATATTTCTATTTTACGCTTACACCAAGGTGTATTTGAAGTACTTGCGACTGGCGGTGACTCAAGCCTTGGCGGTGATGATTTTGACTCGCTATTAGTTGATTACTTCAAAAAGCAAACAGGTGTGAGCGAGCTTTCTGCATCGGTATTGCGTTTATTCATCAATAAAGCAAAAGCGTGTAAAGAAGCACTAAGCCAATACCAAACTGTGAATGTAGGCTTAGAGTTTGATGGCCAAAGCCACAAAGTTGAAGTTACTCGCGAAACGTTTGATGAGTTAGCTCTTGGCCTTGTGAAGAAAACACTGCGTTCTTGTCGCCGTGCGGTTAAAGATGCGGGTATCGAAAACGAAGAAGTGCTGCAAGTTGTAATGGTTGGCGGCTCGACTCGTATGCCAATTGTACGCTCTCAAGTTGCTGCATTTTTTGATAAAGAGCCACTGACTTCTATCGACCCTGATCGCGTAGTTGCACTCGGTGCGGCATTACAAGCAGACGTACTGGTTGGCAATAAGCCAGATTCAGACATGTTGCTATTAGACGTATTACCACTGTCACTAGGTCTTGAAACCATGGGTGGCTTGGTTGAGAAAATCATTCCACGTAACACCACGATCCCTGTTGCACGTGCACAAGAGTTTACTACTTTCAAAGATGGTCAAACTGCAATGTCACTCCATGTATTACAAGGTGAGCGTGAGTTAGTTGACGATTGTCGTTCGTTGGCAAAATTCAGCTTAAAAGGTATTCCGGCCATGGCAGCCGGTGCTGCGCATATTCGCGTAACCTTTAAAGTAGATGCTGATGGCCTATTAAGTGTATCGGCAATGGAAAAGTCAACAGGTGTGCAAGCTGAAATTCAGGTCAAACCATCATTTGGTTTATCGGATGATCAAGTTGCAAACATGCTTAAAGAGTCAATGACTAACGCAAAAGACGACATGCAAGCGCGTATGCTTAAAGAGCAGCAAGTTGAAGCGTTACGCGTTGTTGAAGCGCTTGAAGCATCACTCGCAACCGACAGTGCATTACTTGATGAACAAGAATTAGGTGCGTTAAAAGCAGAAATTGCTAAACTTGTTGCCGTACGTGAAAGCGCAACAACACCTGCAGAAATTAAAGCAGCGATTGAAGCTGTAGACAATGCAAGTAGCGAATTTGCTGCTCGCAGAATGGATGCATCAATCAAAAAAGCGCTGCAAGGGCAGTCAGTAGACGAAGTTTAACGAGGTAAGGTATGCCACAAATTATTTTTCTTCCCCATGCAGAATTATGCCCAGAAGGCGCAGCAATTGAAGCACCTGCAGGTGAAACAGTATTAGATGTTGCACTAAAAAACGGTATTAGCATTCCACATGCTTGTGAAAAGTCATGTGCGTGTACAACATGCCATTTAATCATCCGTGAAGGCTTTGACTCTTTAGATGAGAGCGATGAGCTTGAAGACGATATGCTAGATAAAGCATGGGGTCTTGAGCCTGAGTCACGCCTAGGTTGCCAAGCAATCATTAAAGATGAAGATTTAGTGGTTGAAATTCCAAAGTATAATCTCAATATCGTTAATGAAGAGCATTAATTTTTAACGGCTTTGATTTCGTAAAAACCGCTGTAGTTGCTTAGTCTCTACAGCGGTTTTTTGTTTTTTAGAGCTTTGAATTGTAAGCCTTATGCCTTAAGTTGCTATTTTTACTCCCTGTAAAGCAGTGCTGGAAATTGATGAGTCACAATTAGCTAATCTATTACCAAGTGAAGTAGTGGGGGAGTTGTTATTTACTGGTAATAAGTAGTTAATGAATATATCAGAAATGTTTAGGTGCTTTCGAGAGCAGTCGACGGAGTGTAAGGTAGTTATTTTTCACTGCTTCCCCCTGTGTTTGTTTATATTTTTGGCTATGTTAATCTCAAACATCGTATTTGGCTATTAAGTGCTATTATTTGCCTTGGTTTATATATTACTTCAGCTATACAGTTACCTTTATCTGCTATTTTAAAGTTGAATATTTTCAGTATTGGTTGGTTTTTTTAACTTGGATATTATCCCAATAGGCCATATTGTTACGAAGTGCTTTGTTAGCTTGGCTGTTCTATCTTCTCCTTTATATGTTTTATCTAGTATTCCTGAATCTATATCAGAGATTATATTTTCGAGTATATTCGTTGTAACAGGTATATCTCTAATTTGGACAGGTGGCCCTAAGGTTAAACTGTTATAGCTTGCGCTTAATCCTTCGTATTAATTTTTTCCTAAAGTGACCATAGCCGTGGCTACTTAGATTGGTTTTTTGGCTGGCAGAGCTATTGCGGGCGCATTTTAAAATAAAAAAGGCTTGTGTGTGTAGGTTAATATGAAAGTGTATTTATTAATATTAATAGCTATTGGATTGCATGTTTTCCGACTTAGAAAAACACTTGATGAAAGTGAGTGTCTATAATAACTATCTTTACTCGTTAGGTGAGTTATGCTGCTTGAAAGTGGTTTTTTAAACTAAATTTGATGATGTTGGTTAGGAGAATACTCAAATGAAACAGCCAAATATTGAGAAAATAGCTTTTATTGCATTAAGCTTCTTATTTTTTCCTTTTTCAACATTATATTTACACCAAAAGGGAAGGTTAACGAATGTTAACTTGCTTTTCTTTAATCTTATATTTTTAACTATCTTAGCTTGGATGATATCAAATTTTAAAGATTACTTTGATATTGACATATTTAATTTAGAGCATTTGTTTTGGCTTTTATTAGTTAGCTCAACACTTTCTTCACTGCAAATACTTAAGGATATTGACAAGATATTATCTGTTAAAGGGAATGTTATTTTTTCCAGTAAAGTACCGTTGTTAATTTTATACTCGCTATTTTACCTTTCTTTACCGTTGATATGGTTCGAGTTTTATAAAAAAGATAAAAACATTGATATTAGCGTAGATAGCTTATTTTCATTAATGAGTAGTGAGGTTGCAAATATTTTAGTAATACCTATAACCTTTGTTATAAGTATTTATTTTTACTTGCGCTCAGGTTGATATTTCACTTAGTTGCCAATCTTATCTACACCAACCTGAATTGGGAGGATAGGGTTTGCTCCAGCGCTGACAGCTGTGCCAATGTTTTATGCGTCTATTATCTCAGGAGGAGCTAAGATGTCGACGATTAAAATTGGGGGTGTAAGTAATATGGAGTCGTTTATCGAATGCCGAGTTTTGGCATGTTTAACACGAATTTGCAAACGAGCTACTGGTTTGGATTGCCAAGAAATCTAAATTTTTCTGATCTTGTGATAAATGTTGACCATGATTCAATAATAGAAACTAGCAAGATAATAATTATAAAAAGCGCATAAATTATATTAAATGTTCAGGTTATCAGTTAAGCGATGGAACATTTAGTATCAGAGCAGATGCTTATTACTGATACCAAGCAAGCTCATTGTGTAATTGCTTTAAAAGCGCTGGCAATTGCCAATGATAAGGGACAAAAAATTTGGAAATTGCTAAAATTAACATAAGTATGTATTGTGTTTTATGATGTTGTTTTTATTGGTTTTTTAATCTATATAATATGGGTTTTGTGTATGGAGGCTTATTGCTGTTTTTTGTTGATAAGTCTAAAACGTAGTTAATTACATGAACATCAAACTTTACCTGTGTTGTTTAATTTTCACAAAGTGACCATATCATCATTACTGTTAATGAAGTTGATTAACTCTAATGGCTTTGATTTCGTAAAACCGCTGTAGTTACTAGGTCTTAAAAGCGGTTTTTTGTTTTTTTTTAGAGCTTTAAATTGTAAGTCTTATGCCTTAAGTTGCTATTTTTACTCCCTGTAAAGCAGGTGCACGTTCAATTTACTTATCGCTTAAAGCTTGTGACTTAAAGCTGATTTTGGAGGTTCTATGTCTGATTTAGTTTTTTCTGATTCGTTTATCGACGGTGACTTTTATTCTACGAGCCAGCGTTTTAGTGTAGATAACCCTGCAACCGCAGAAGCGATTACTCAGGTCTCTAATATTGATGAAGCAGGGGTTGAACTGGCTATAAAAAGTGCTGACGAGGCATTTAGTAAGCTAAAGCAAACAACAGCAACCGAGCGCAGTGAAACGTTGCGCCGTTGGTACGACTTAGTCATTGAGCACAAGCAACAACTTGCTGAATTGATGACTAAAGAGCAAGGCAAGCCTTTAAAAGAATCCTTGGGTGAAGTTGAATACGGTGCAGGCTTTATTAAATGGTTTAGTGAAGAGGCAAAGCGCAGTTATGGCGACACAATTCCTGCCACTGACAGCAAGCATCGTTTAACAACGATAAAGCAACCCATTGGTGTGGTGGCTGGTATTACACCTTGGAATTTCCCGATTGCTATGATCACTCGTAAAGTGGCACCTGCCTATGCCGCGGGTTGTAGTTTTGTGATTAAACCTTCGGAGCATACGCCATTATGCGCTATTGCCTTAGCCTACCTTGCAGATAAAGCAGGTTTTGTAAAAGGAGCGCTGAACGTAGTGGTCTCTGAAAACGCAAAAATGGTGGGTGAGATCATGACTGAATCTGAGCGTGTGCGTAAGTTCACATTCACAGGGTCAACCGGTGTAGGTAAGCAGTTACTAGCTCAGTGCGCTTCAACAATTAAACAAACGTCTATGGAACTTGGCGGTAATGCTCCGTTTATTATTTTCGAAAATGCTGACTTAGATGAAGCGGTTGCTGGCTTAATGGGGGCTAAATTCAGAAACGCAGGGCAAACTTGTGTTGCCGCTAACCGAATTTTTGTTCAGCGCTCAGTGCTTGAAACGGTGCTTGAAAAACTCACTGACAAAGTAGCTGAGTTAAAGGTTGGCAATGGTCTTGATGACGGGGTGGATATTGGCCCATTAATTTACCCTAAAGCAAAAGAAAAAGTGCAAACACTTGTGCAAGATGCAGTTGATAAAGGGGCGTCGTTAATCGGTGATAACAGCGAGCTTGAAGGTAGCTTCCAAGCACCATTAATTTTAACTGATGTTACTCCAGAGATGGATATCTATCATGATGAAGTGTTTGGCCCTGTAGTCAGCATCATCGCTTTTGATGATGAAGAAGAAGTTCTTCAGCTTGCGAACGACGTACCTTACGGTTTAGCTGCATATTTTTATAGTGAAAACATCAAGCAAGTTTATCGCGTAAGCGAAGCACTTGAATACGGCATGATAGGTATTAACGAAGGTCTTATCTCAAACCCAGTAGCGCCGTTTGGCGGTGTTAAACAGTCAGGCTTAGGTCGAGAAGGCGGTCACCAAGGTCTAGATGAGTACCTAGAAGAGAAGTATCTTTGTGTTAAAATTTAAGCCATCAGACTGATAACTAAGTCCTTGCGCGCGAAATAAATTTCACGCCTACATTAAAGAGAACTATTCGCACAAAGAGGCTAAGAGGCGCTGCGCTTTAGAGGAAGTAAACAATGATCTTTTGGTTTCCTCATTCTCTCCTCTTTGTGCAATTACTTTCGCGCGAAATAAATTTCACGCCTACATTCAAGAGAACTAATCGCACAAAGAGGCTAAGAGGCGCTACGCTTTAGAGGAAGTAAAAAAAATGATCTTTTGGTTTCCTCATTTTCTTCTCATTCAATTCTCTTTGTGCAAAATAAATTGAACCACAACACAGATTACACGGAGGCGCTGCGCGCTACACAGAGAAATCAGTGATCACATAGATATTATGAGGCGCTACGCTTAATAGAAACATCTCTCTTTCTTTTCCTCTGTGCTCTCTATGGCCTCTGTGGTTAGAAAAAGATCTTTAATTCACAAAGAGAGTAAGAGGCGCTTCGCTTAAGAGATAAATATTTCTTTGTTTTACTCATTCACTTCTCTTTGTGCAAAAACATTTAAACTACAAACAACACAGTTCCCCTTCAAACTTGCCAGCTTACGGCCTAAAGCTATCAACTCCTCACCTTTATTTTCATAAAATGATAGCGCTGTCATTTTAGTTTTTATATGATAGGAACGAATTATTAACAAAAATGAAAAATAGTACGCAGAAATACCGTACACTCAGGGCTTAAACGAGGAGAAAGTAATGGATTTTAAGAAGTCACTATTCGCGGTAATGCTAGCGACTGCGCCTTTAATGGCAAGTGCAGCATTAACTCAATCGCAAGTTGATCAGTTTGCGAAAGGTACCGAACTGCTGTTTTCGGTAGAAGATAACTTTCGTAATAAAGATGCGGGCTTTTTAGGAAAAATCACCCTCAATAATGGTTCTGATGTGGCGTTACCTGCAGGCGAGAGCGACTGGCAGCTTTATATTCACTCAGTTCGTAAAATCTCAACCGAGCATGTCGCGGGCCTAAATATTGAACATGTTAATGGCGATTTACATCGCATCGTACCAGCGAGCTCATTTAAAGGTTTAGCCGCAGGTGAAAGCTTGGAGCTGCCATTTGATGCACAAGTTTGGATTGTTGCTTACAGTGACTTTATGCCACGGGCATTTTTTGTTTCAGGTAAGAATAAACCTGCCGTATTTGCCAACACCGACACTGAAGACTTTAAACAGTTTGTTACACCATTTACCCGCGAAAACCAGTTACGTCGTTACAATGAGCCAAAAGATTTATCGGTTTTAGCAACGGCAAAAGTACGCTACGAACGAAATAACGCTGATAAGGTGTCGGTTAGTAAAGACGATGCCTTAAAGCGTATTATTCCGAAGCCTCGTAAAGTTGAGTTTAATCGTGGTAGCGCAACACTTAATAATAATTGGCAAATCAGTTATCAAGGTCAGCTTAAACACGAAGTTATGGTGTTTATGCAAGACTTACAAGATGACTACGGCATTAGCCTTAAAGCACAGCCTGATCACATCAATATTGGCAAAGACAAAGTTATTCGCTTAAAAGTTGACCCTAAACTCAATAATGCAAAAGCTGAAAGCTATACCCTTGAGATTGACGATGAAGTTATCACCATCATAGGCAGCGATAACGCCGGTGTGTTTTATGCTATGCAAAGCTTATTGAACCTCATTCCTGCAAACAGCCAAGGCAGTGCCAGCTTACCGCAGTTAGAACTTGAGGACTCACCACGCTATGGCTGGCGTGGCATGCATTACGATAATGGCCGTAACTATCATGGCAAAGAGGCAATGTTCAAGTTAGTTGAGCAAATGGCTCGCTATAAAATGAATAAGCTACACTGGCACTTTTCAGAAGATGAAGGCTGGCGACTTGAGATCCCAGGCTTACCAGAGCTCACTGATGTTGGCGGTTATCGCTGCTTTGATTTAGAAGAGCGCGAGTGTTTATTAACTCAGCTTGGCACTGGGCCGTTTAAATCAGGCTCAGGTAATGGTTATTTGAAACGTGATGAGTTTGTTGAGCTATTAAAATTTGCTAAAGACCGCCATATTCAAATCATCCCTGAAGTTGAAGGCCCTGGCCATGCGCGTGCCTCAATCAAAGCGATGGAAGCGCGTTATCACAATATGCTAGAGCAAGCTGAGCAAGCGGCTAAAAACAATATTAAAACTCGCTCTGCAAACAAAGAAATTCAACACATAGATATGGGGCCAGCAACGCAATACTTGCTTACCGACCCTAAAGATACCTCTGTGTACATGACGGTACAAAACTACAAAGATAACTCAATGAATGTGTGTATGGACTCAACCTACGCATTTTTAGATAAAGTAACCTATGAACTTCAGCAGATGTATCGCGAAGCAGGTGTTCAGCTAAAGAACCTGCATATTGGTGGTGATGAAGTCGGTGCTGGTTCGTGGATAGGCTCGCCAATCTGTCAGGCGCTATTTGCCGATCCTAATAACGGTGTATCTGGCCCAGCTGATTTAAAACCTTACTTCACACAACGTGTTGCAACCTTACTTGAAAAGCGCGGTATTTCTCCGGGTATTTGGGAAGATGGCATCATGTATGACCGTGAAAACCCATTTAAACGAGATGAATTTCCTAATAAAACCTTTACCGTTAATACTTGGGATAACATTTGGGAATGGGGCGTTGCCGATAGAGCATACCGCCTAGCAAATGCTGGTTACCAAGTGGTGTTATCACACGGTACGCATTTGTACTTTGACCACCCATACGAAGCAAGCCCACAAGAGCGTGGTTATTACTGGGCTACTCGTTACACAGATACTAAAAAAGCCTTTAATTACATGCCTGATGACGTGTACGCCAATGCCGATTACACCCGCACTCGTGAGCCAATCGTTAATTTAGAAGCGTTGGTTGGTCGCCCGTTACCTAAACTTGAAAAGCCTGAGAATATTTTGGGTATGCAAGGTCAGGTATGGTCAGAAACAATCCGTACTGAAGATCAAGTATTAGCAATGATCTTCCCGCGTATTTTATCAGTAGCAGAGCGCGCATGGCATAAAGCCGATTGGGAAGGCGAAAACGTCGATAGTAAAAAACAAGCAAAAGACTGGGCTGAGTTCTCAAGTGCAGTCGGTTTAAAAGAGCTTAATAAGTTAGCCAAAGATGGCATCAACCTGCATTTACCAGTACCTGGCGGTGTGATTGAAGGTGGTAAATTATATGCCAACAGCGCATTTGCTTATTTGACTATTGAGTACAGTCTAGATAACGGCCAAAGCTGGCAAACTTACGTTGAGCCAGTAAAGGTTGATAATAATGCAAAAGTTGCTTTACGGACCCGCTTGAACGCACAGCAAACCAGCCGCGTAACAGTTGTTGGTGAGTAATGTTTTTGCGATAAATAAATGTGACGCTTACAGAAAAACGTAGGCGTCATTTTTTGTTTTCCTCATTCTTTTCTCATTCACTTCTCTTTGTGCGAAAAATTATTGAACCACTGATTGCGCAGAGGTGCTGCACGCTACACAGAGAAAACCAAATTATTACAAAGAGGATAAGAGAGCGCTGCGCTTAAGAGAAAGTAATGTTTAGGTTTACTCATTCTCTTCTCATTCACTTCTCTTTGTGCAAAAAATTATTGAACCACTGATTGCGCAGAGGCGCTGCGCGCTACACAGAGAAAACCAAATGATCACAAAGAGTATAAGAGAGCGCTACGCTTTAGAGAAAGTAATGTTTAGGTTTACTCATTCTCTTCTCATTTACTTCTCTTTGTGCAAAAACATATTTGAACCACAGAGAACATTGAGGCGCTGCGCGCTACACAGAGAAAACCAAATGATTATAAAGAGGATAAGAGGACGCTACGCTTAAGAGAAAGTACTGTTGTGGTTTTCTCATTCTCTTCTCTTTGTGAATAAACCTTCGAGCGAAATAAATTTCATGGCTACGGTATCTAAATAAGTATGTCAGCGCTGTCATTTTTGTTGCGATAGTGTTATAAATATTTAATATCTCTTTTATATAATCATCTGAATGAACAGTATTGCAGAATCGCTGTGTGCTGTGAGTGGGAAATGTTATGTCAGAAACGAATAAACAGAGCAGTATTGTGCCAATGGCGATTGTGGCCACACTGTTTTTTATACTGGGTTTTGCTACATGGTTAAATGGCTCATTGATGCCGTTTTTACAGCAAGTTTTGCAGCTTTCACCGTTTCAGGCATCGCTGATTATTTTCTCGTTTTATATCGCAGTGACTTTTACGGCTCTACCTTCAGCAATGATCATCAGAAAGGTAGGCTATAAAAACGGTATGGCGCTAGGTATGGCGACCATGATGGTGGCTGGTTTACTATTTATTCCTGCTGCAAAAACGCAGGTGTTTGCACTATTTTTATTTGCACAGCTTGTGATGGGAGCTGGGCAAACATTGCTACAAACAGCGGTTAATCCATACGTCGTAAGAATTGGCCCAGAAGAATCAGCTGCGGCTCGCGTTAGTATTATGGGTATATTAAATAAAGGTGCGGGTGTTGTTGCTCCAATCGTGTTTACCGCACTGATACTCAGCGATTTTAAAGGCTTTGTAGGTAAAGAGCTTAGCCAAACTGATATTGATGCTATGGCAAATGGTTTAATATTACCGTATTTAGGGATGGCAATTTTTATTGGTATACTTGGTTTTGCGGTTACTAAAATGCCATTGCCAGAGTTGATCGATGATTCTGATGAACAAAAACCGGGGCAAGTAAAAGAAGCGCTGAGCCATCCAAGTCTTGCATTAGGCATTGTGGCACTTTTTGTTTATGTGGCCGTTGAAGTAATTGCCGGTGATACGATTGGTAGCTTTGCGTTGTCATTAGGTGTTGAAAAATATAGTGTAATGACGTCATACACTATGGGTTGTATGGTGCTAGGTTACTTTTTAGGGGTGTTACTTATCCCACGCGTGTTATCACAGCAAGCAGCGTTGACTATTTCTGCTGTATTAGGTTGTGTGTTAACTCTAGCGATTGTTACTGGTAATAATGAAACTGTATTTATATCAACACTGTTTGGCCTAAAATCGGTACTGCCTGATACACTATTGCTCATTGCTGTGCTAGGCTTTGCTAACGCCATTGTATGGCCTGCAGTTTGGCCGCTAGCATTATCTGGTTTAGGTAAGCTAACTAGTGTAGGCTCAGGTCTACTTATAATGGGCATAGCTGGTGGCGCATTCGGCCCGTTATTTTGGGGTTTGGCAAGTGGCGGCGTAAAAAGCGCAGAAGCACAACAAATGGCTTATATTGTAATGTTGCCTTGTTATTTATTCATACTTTTCTATGCTGTTAAAGGTCACAAGATGAAAAGTTGGAAGTAATTATGGGTTTGAGGTTAGGTGTTAAGTGCACAGCCTTGAACTTTGAAAAGCATTTCTAGTAAATAGAAATAATCCCGTGTGTAATGCCACCGAAAGGTGGCATTTTTTTGCCTGCAGTTTAAGAGCCGCGCTACACAGAGAAACCAAATTATCACAAAGAGATTATGAGACGCTTCGCTTAAGAGAAAGTAATATTGTGGTTTCCTCATTCACTTCTCTTTGTGCAAAAGAAATATTGAACCACAAACAACCCCGAACAGCCAAAGCTGACGGCTTTTAGAATTGAAAATAGGCGTTAAAGATAAAACTTAATAATGAAATTAAAATAGAAAATATTAGTGAAATATAGGGATTTACTAAGGGGGAAGAGTGGGGCGACTGATGGGGCTTGAACCCACGACAACCGGAATCACAATCCGAGTTTTGCTCTTGTATTTATTTATATTTCATGTGACTTGTTTGTATTTAATATATTAGAAAAAGTGATTGTTATCAAATAAGTAGATTAAGTAATACTCCAACACTCACAGTGACATGTATGTTGGAGGTAAGCTAAACGAGCGATATATTAATTAATTTCGAAATCATCTGAATCTAAGAGAGAGAGACTTTGATCTCGCAATAGAGCTGATTGATTTTTGATGTTTTTTAGTTTTATTGCGCTTAGGCTATTTCCTATACATCGCTTAGCATCTTCGTAGCCTTGCTCCATCCATTTATCAATTTTTTCTGGTTCAAAAGCTACCATATCTGTAAAACTTTCCGATATAAAGTCTTTTGGACGAACTTCAATTATTGTTGTATTAGGGTATTTGTGTCTATCAAAGAAGCTACCATCTTCGAGTAATGATACAATAAGATGTGTACAACCACTTTCTATCAAAGGTTGGACTGGCGTGTTTCCTTGTTGCTCAAAAGCACCTCCGATACCACCATCTCTGTATTTAACACCATCTACAGCTTTAGCTTTAAATAAGAAAGGCAGGGCAGCAGAAGCAATAATAGCGTTTTGAATTGTACTTTCAGGTAAATTTTGTAAATGCCAAAATTCGGAATCTTTATTTCTGAAGCCTAGTTTGCTAGCAAGAATATAATTAAGACTATCCATTAAATTCCCGTCACTTTTATAAACCCCAACATAAAGAGGTAAACCCTTAAGAATTTTATCTGGTGGAGAATAATTATTTAGCAAATCGATTATAGGCTCTGACTTATATATGTTAGTTTCTTGGTTCTCTAAATAACTATTATACTCCTCTTTTTGTTCGTGGCCTTTCGAAAAAAAATTATAAACATCCTTTGAGAAATCAAATACACCTTTAAGGGAGTTGCAAGCTATAACTATTGAGGAGATTTTAGCCGCTGGAATGAGGTTCGACAGTAATGATACTGTGGTTAGAAATTTATTCCTTTCCAATTGAAGAGGCGGTATGGTGGCAAGTTGTTTCCAAATTAACTCTAAGCACACCGCAGCTTCAGAAACATCTTTTTGCGCACAGACTACAGATGCATTCAATGCACCTATACTTGTACCTGATACTTCATCTGGCTGAATCCCTACTTCAGACATGTATTTCAAAATACCGACTTGATATGCACCTTTAGCACCGCCACCAGAGAGTACAAGTCCTAACTTATCTGCCATTTAGTATGCTCCTTGAGTGAATATTTTCATCAGTTATTCGATTAAACCACCGATTTATTCTTATTTTGTTAGGTATTTCGTCTAATATGCTTTTAGAGCAACTTTTATTTAAAGAATCCTCAGTTAACTGATGTAGTAACCAAGTATTAGGTTCTGTGTGCTTACAGCTCCAATCACTTAGGTAGTTTAGAGAGAGGGTATTAGCCTGATTTAACTTCTCAAAATCATTAGCGAGTTCATGAGTGGAAAACTTACCAATATTTTGATGGAAGCTATTTGATGGGATAGAAAGCTCAGTACATAGCTGGTTTTGTAAAGCATCTTTTAGGTGAAGTAGCATGTCGAGTTTATCTTTTGAGTTTGCATTGCTATGTTGTAGATAGAGTCCAAAATCATTGTTTTTTAAAGTATCCAGAACCATATAGACAGTTGTGTAAGCATTTACTTGTCTATACCCACCAGCTTGCCATTTAGCTATAACCCTATCCAGTTGCCGATCTGCACGAGTACGTAAGTCCACATCTCTAATGTAACTAAATAACTCTTTATTCTTATCATCGACTTTTTGAGCTAAGAGTATCACTGAATCTGCTAAATCATTATGTTTATTATTTAGCTTCATGACACCACTTCTGGTTTCTAAAAGTTTGTCTGCTATTTTTGTTATTGCGAGGTTGATAGATGCTATTTCATAGTCATGGTTTTGCAGCCATACTCTCGTGTTGTCCATGCATTTAGCTAAATTATCATTAATTAAGTCTTGCCTATGCTTTGAACGCCCGCTAAAAGAATCTCTAAAGCGTTCAAATTTTGAGGTGCGAGATTTTGAAACTTTGATTTGATCATCAATTACTTCAATGCCATTGACTAAATCTACAATCATTTTATCTGTTAAATGAGCTGGAGCTTCTTTAAGAAGCTCCTCAGTTAGCTCAATACCAGAGTTTGATAACACTTCGTTTGAGTTCATTTATTTTAGTCCAGAACAGTTGATTTTAGGTCGTCTTTTGAATCGTTAGTGTCTTCGACTATACATTTTATTTCGTTACCAAAGCCTTCAAGTTTTTGTATTAATAACTCTTGTGCTTCTTTAGATTTTTTTTGAGCAGATAAACCTGCTATTAAAGTTTTGCGGTATTTTTCTAGATAACTTGAAACCTCATCAATATATGTTTCTATTTGAGGCTGAATATAGTTTGATAGATACTGATTAGCATTCATAGAAATTTTATCCATGGCTTTTTCTATTGCTATTGATGATTTTTTCTTAATATCATCAATTTTGATTATATAAACTACCTCGTCCTCGTAATACGTTTCAGTTCCCCAGTCATCAGAAAGCCAATTGGCGGCTTTAGAAAACCAGCTATCTTTAACACGAGTATAACTTCTTGACTCGGTGGATTTTTTAACTGTAGTTGATATTGACTCTAAAGACATATTTCTAGAGCTAGTAGGTATTTTGTTTAATGATAAAGCCATTGTTAAGCCAGAATCTTTTAGCTTCTCACTTGCTTGACGTAAAATATCTTTAAGCTCATCCTCTACTTGGCTATTTATGTTATTGTTAGAGTTAGTAATAACTTTATTTAACTCATCTAGTGTCTTTTTATGTGCATGTTTTTGAATTTCTTTTAATGCTTCATTAATAAAGGCAAGTAATTTTTTCGCTTCTTCTTTTTCATAATCTTCGAATTTTAACTCCCCCTTTTTTAGTAAACTTTCAAAACTCTCTTTGCTAGACTTGTTTGAGTCTTTTGACTTATTGAATGAATCTCGATCAAATAAATTGCGTATAAAATCGACAGGTTTGAGGTGTTCTGTTTCTTCAGCTTTCCTTTCTTTCTTAGTTTCTTTTTGTTGAAGTAGTATGTTGTTTTCATGATTAAAAAGTTGCTCGACTTGTTCTGCAGTGTCTTTTATCGCTTTTTGTGACAATGCTATTATTAAGCTATTTATTGCTTGGCTTTGCTCATCAAGTGACTCTTTGGTTTGAGTCTGAATTGATTCAATTTTTGATTTGTCTGATTCTATATTTTTGATTGCGTCACGAAGGTTACCAACGCTAATACTAATAGCTTCTTTATAACTATTCACTCCTTGCCCGAGTTGACTATTAATTGACTCTAATTGTGATAGTGCAGACTCAAGACTCAGCAATGCTGCGTTATTTGATGCTTCTAAAATAACATTTTTAAGAGGGGCTTCGAACCCAGATCTTTTCCAGATCTTTAATGCTTTCTTTTTTACATCTTCAGCATCTTCAATATCTTCTTCCCAGTCCTCACCAAATGCAATTTGACCAAAATCAGGCACCCAAGGCTCTTTAACATTAAGTGAGTTAGCGTGTTGGAGTTCATTAACCGCTCGATTGGCTAAAAACGCTCTTTGAGCAGAAACAGGAAAAACATTTTTAGCACTAACGCTGCCGTCCATTAACTGGTTGCAAAAGTAGGAAACAGTATCGTCTACGGCTACATCATTTTTGGTTTTTGCGTCAAACTTATTAAGCATAACAAAAAAGCGTTCGCCAAGAGAGTTTTGGACCGATGTAATTTCTTCTCTTACAGCTCCCCCTGCTTCACTGTTCATTTGTGTATAATCAACGACAAGTAGCACAGCTGACGCCTTTTGTAACTGCTCTTTAAAAATAGCTTTTAATTTTTCACTTTGCCCAAATTCATTAGGCCCAGGCGTGTCAATAATTGATAGTTTGCCATGTTCTTGCTCTTCGTTTTGATTTAAATGTTGAAACTCAACCTCAATGGTGGGTAAATCGTCAATAAATCGGTAGGCTTCATACGGAGGCTCTAGATCTAATTCTTTAGCCAGTCTCATAATATCGTTAAGAGTTTTTAGGAAATGAAATATCGCTTCTTGACCTTCATATAAGCTATCAAGCGTTAATTGGCCTTTTAGCTTGAGAGTGTTTAGTATGCTTTCAGTATCTTTATAGTGAAAAAAATTAATTGATTGCGCTTCTTCAGCAGTCATTTTATTAATTTTTTTTGCAATTTCCTGACTCAATTTTAATATAGGTTTTTTATTAACAAAATTCAGTGTAGGAATGGTCTTACCCTTGACATGTGTTACCACTGTAGGCAAAGCTGTCATAGGGTAGTTTCGATTTGGTAATACTTCATGTCCTACAATTGCATTTATAGTCGTTGACTTACCTGCTTTCATCGTGCCAACAACAGCAATTACCATCTCAAGCTCATTGGCTTTCTGATATTCATTCTTTAAAATAGACTTTGCTTCTTCTAAGTAGTCTGTTTCGACTAAGCCATTTTTTACATGTAACTCTTTATCTTTAATTAATCTATTAATCAGAGATTGAGAAGATTTTAGCAATGCAAGTGTTTGCTTTTGAACGTCGAAGATTGTGGATTGGTGAATTTGCATAAATATCTCTTTAATTGTTAGTTTTATACTCTATATTTGTTATTTAGGATGAAGTTTATATAGCTAGATACTGTTCCAGTTCGGTATGCAGTTGTTCCTTAACCTCAACAGGTGAAATAACGTGAATTTCAGGCACCCAGTATTTTATTAGAGGTAAAATTTGATTATTGGTTGCTACCTTAGCTGATATGAGTAATTCACCCGACTCTAATTCTTTTTCAATGATTTGATTTGGAAATACATTGCGCCTTTTAAAGTAAGGAGCGATGTTTTTTGATACTTTTACAACAACTTCAAACTTGGTTTCACTAAAAAATATTCCATCATCTTGCTCTATTACATCGATAAAGTGCTGTTGTGAGGTAAACGCTTCTGCCTGCTCTAAAATATGTGTTAACTCTGACAGGTGAAATGATTTTAATGTATTGTCATCAACAGCCGCTAAGTACCAAATACCTTTACTATTAACAAGCCGGTAAGGGGCAATGTTGTTATATTGTTTGTTTTTATAGCTAAAGTTAATACGTTTATTGCGTTGAATAACTTCTTCAAGTTTATTTAAGTTTGGTTCAACTTTATGCTTAGGTTCATAGTTGTGACCTTTGATTAGGTATGGGCTATCAATCGCTTGAGATAAAATTGAACATATGAAGCGAGTATCTAAGTTAGGATAAAGTGATTCAATACCAGAAATAGCAGCAAAGTGACGTATATCCTTTGGGGAGAGCTTACCTAGGGCAGAGGGAGCTAGGCTGTAGTGTCCTTTACTTTCAAGTATGGGTAAAAAGCTAAGTCTCTCGTTCAAGTCGCGTTGAACTGTACGAACACTGACATTAAACTCTTTTGCAAGCGAAGAAATGCTAAGTGTTTTTGCATCGTTTAATTGAGTGATAATACTTGCTAGTCGCTCTGCAAGTTTAACTTCTGCTTGTGAGTTCAAATTACTACTTCCTTGTGATTACATTTGCAAAATACATTATTCATATTAGTTTTTAAAGACACTATCGACGAAACCTTCAAATAAGTCGTCAATAAACCTCTCTGCTGGAGATTTGTCTTTGCTTTGGTCTATTAAGTAGTCCATTGTTTCATTAATAAAAACAACATTGATTTTATTTCTATCAATCGTCGCGCTACTCCAGTTTTTGTATTCTTCACGATCTTGAAATGCTAACTCGAGCGGGGTTTCAGAGGTTATATATAAATCTTTAACGGCTGTTATTCCGCCAAGAGGAGCAAGTTGATTTATATCGTGTACATCACCTTTGCTCTTTTTACAAAACGAGTAACCTGATGTACCTGTCAATGTTAATGAGGTATCTGGATTTTTACCTATAAATGTAAAGCCAGTTAATAATCTTTGATCAGGAATCGAAAATTCATCTCCATCAAGAATAATCGTTATATATGCTTCTTCAGCGAGTACTAAGTTTAGTTCTTGTTGCGTATTTACTGTTATTGTTTTCATAGTGTCACCTTATCTGTTTTTTGTAGATTACAGAGGGTCTACGACAGGGAGTGTCGCTTATGAAAAATTTTTAGCATTTATGGTGGTTTTAGTTTTTCCTTATTTAAGCCCTAAAAAACAACACTATAAAGGGCTAGATTTTAGCAAGTAAACTGTGTAAGTTATTTTTATAATCAAGGAGACAGCGAAAATTGATATGGAATACTGCGACTTAAAAGATAAACAAAAGCAAGTTAGAGAGTCCTTCTCTGATAATCTAGCTCTACGCGTACATAGATCATTAAGCTGGTTAAATAAGTCAGAGCAGTGTGATGACCTTGACTCACAATTTATTTTCTTGTGGGTATCGTTTAATGCGGCTTACGCACAAGATACAGAGTGTCTAAGCATTAACGAAACTCAATCTTTTACATTATTTTTGGAAAAGCTCAACTCACTCGATAAGCAAAAGCGCATTTATAATTTATTATGGCATGAGTTCCCTAACAGCATTCGTGTTTTATTGAATAATAAATTCGTATTTCAGCCATTTTGGTCATTCCACAATGGCTATATCACAGAACAAGAATTTAAAAGTAAATTTAGTGAAGCAAAGAAGTTTGCAAATTTTGCATTAGCAAATAATGAAACAGATAAACTTGCATCTATTGTATTACAACGTTTATATACATTACGAAACCAACTAATGCACGGTGGGGCAACATGGAACAGCAGTGCAAATAGAGAGCAATTAAAAGATGGCGTACAATTTTTATCGCAATTAGTGCCTTTTATTATTGATATTATGATGGATAATTCAAAAGAGCTCTGGGGAGATGCTTATTATCCTCTTGTTGATTCATAAAAGCTGGCTAAGGCAATAAACCGTGTTCTTATTATAGTTTACTGGGTACTAATAAGTTTAACGATGATTTGATTTAAAGGCGTGGTTGTTTTTAAAACACTCAAGTTTACTTCAAATATATACGTAAATTGTAGAGCAATTAGTGCTTGTAGAAGGCTATAGTCACTGCGAACCCCCCTACACTTTATTTTTTAATTTGGTGTTGTCAACCTTTCATAGCGGCAATTCTACCAAATAGAGTAAGCTGAACTATCTCAGTACCTGAGTTTTTCATTTGTTGTGTCATGTAGGCTTATTTTTTCTTCTTAATCTACCAAAAGTTAAGGGCTTTTTAATAGGGGGGAACAACACCTTCTTCATATCTTCATCTGTAAAAGTATCAAGTGCTTCTGCCCAATCATTAAGTAAATTTTCAAGTTCTTCCTTGGTATTGATTGATAGGTGAGAAAGGTTTAGTTTTAGCGGTTTCTTGTAGTCAATCGTAAAATATACGCTATTAATGTAATTTGGAAAATCAGACTTTTTTTGTCCTGGTGAGGGAGTGACATCTCGGCTATGAACCTCTTTTGCAGCAACACTATAGTCTGGTGATAAGGTGATTTTTTGATTTAGTGTGTACTTTTCTTCAATATTATTGTTTGCATCTGGACTTACCCTCTCACCTTTAGTCTTAATATTTATTTCATTTTTATGGTATTGCTGGCGATATTTACCGTACTTGTAAGTGTATTTGCATTCTAAAAGCCAATCATCGTCTACATCTACCTCATTCAAAAAATTAATCCACTCATGAAGCTGCATTTTAGTTTTTACACTTTTATCACTTTCAAAGTTTGATACAGCTATGCTATCAAGTAATGGAATGTAAATACCTTCTTCGAAGTGCTTTAAAAGTATCGCATACATTTTTGGTTGTTTTACACTACGACTCAAGGTTATCTCAACCAATTCAGCTTTATCATTTCTCTTGATACGTTTTTTTGACTTGTGCTGAGTAAATTTGAAGCCCCTAGGTTCAACTGAGGCAAATGTTTCGTTTATTAAATCTGATTGATCTTCTAGGTTAGTACCACTTGATGCTTTTAGCCAAAATGGACTCATGGTTCTAGCTAAAAGCCCTAAGGTTATATCACGCTCTCGAAAATATGCATAAAGCCTAATATTTTTAATGAGCTCGATGTTTTCTTTGTAAAATTTACCTAAAGCTATTCTTTCATTTGCTTGCGGCCTTGTGTGTTTTTGATAACCCACCACAAATAATTTAATGCTATTTAGTAAGATTAGTTCATCTAACTCAGAACCAATCCTTGGACTACTAGCTTTTGAAGTGTGGGTGAACCTAAGGTATGGTCTTGAATGTAAAAAAATTACGTTTAAATGCTGTTCATCATACTCATTATCAGAGCTAAAAACTGGATAGCCGTCATAACATATCCCAAGGGTGTTTATTGTGTTTATCAATTGATTACTTGATGGGACTCGCCTTGGTAGTTCATCTATAGGGAAGTGCTTGGAAAGCGCAGCATAAACACTCACCCTGCTTTTAAAACTAAACGTCCTGTAAAGATACTCAACCAAATGAAAATAAAGCTCAGAATATTTACGATAATTACAGTTATCTTTGGGTTTCTTCGTTAGCTTTTCTTGAACAAAGAGTTGCTTAGTATCTGCGCTAATTTGTGTATTTTTGTTTGGAACACAATAAAAGTGTAAATGTACTTTCAACTGTTATCTCTCACATAAAGAGTATGATTTTTGACTAATTTATCACATAAAAGCTAAATATATAAATGATGCTAATTTTATTTTATTAAGTATTAAATCTTATTTTGTTTCAATGTTTTATATTTTTTGTGTTCTTTTTTTGTGCAGGTTTTGAGGCCTGTTAACTCAAGGAAGACCGTAATTTTAACGAATCGCAACAGAAATCCAGTGTATGTAGGGTTAGCGCTACCGAAACAACACGGAGCGCGACAATGCCTCAATATCATGGGCTTTCTACTTCAAAGCCTACACAGTTAAGTTACCAACAGTACTATTTATCAGCCCAAGAAGTTAGGTCTTGTATTGATGAAGACATAATAATCAGCACGGTTAAAGAACTGGCTGAACCAGCAATTATGCACAGTCTCGAAGTGCATAGGGACTCTGCAGGCTTTATCGCCAAAGTTCGACTTATCGTTGAGCATATTGGCTTCGTAAAGCTTAATGACCCCAAGTTGGTTTGGTATATCAAAAGTTTTCTTCACTTTATCGGAAAAGAAAGAAAACCTGCGACTGTCGCACGTTATCGAGCTGCTGTATCAAAGATGTTTTCAATTGGAATGCAAGCGGGATTAATCACTTTTAATCCAGTCAAGTTAATTCCCAAGCCGAAAGAAAGTACGCCCAGAAAACGTTTCCTGAGCGCTGATGAAATAGCTGCATTTATTAGGGGGTGTCTAGCTGATGAAAATAGGCCTCACTCTTTAATGCTGCTGCTATGCCTATACACAGGTTTACGCTCAGGCAACGTGAGATCAATCCAACTTAGATGGTTGTTTGATGACGATACTCGTTTAGAAATACCCATAACTAAGTCAGGTAAACCGCACACAGCTTATCTTAGTGCAGAAGCTCAGCAAGTCGTTAAAGAAGCTAGGCAATATGCTCAAAATGGTTACTTGTTTCCAGCTACTAGAGGGAATGGCTATATGTCAAAGCCAACTAAGTTATTCAAACGTGTATTGGTGCGGATGGAGGGCGAAGGTGTTTTGACTGAGCCATTTGTTATTCACGATTTACGCCGCTCTATGGCTTCACACTTATTGAAAGCAACATCTGATATTCGCCTTGTGCAACAAATGTTGGGTCATGCAGATGTTCGGACAACTGAACGTTACGCATATCACGCAGATGAAACACTAAAGAATGCAAGTCAAGTTGCAGCAAACGCTATGCTATCTGCACTGAAATCACACTAGAGTTAATTGGAAAACGAAAATGAAAAAACAGCAATTTGATACTGGTTCTACCCCAGCCCTACCTGAAACATATGGTGAGCATAACGATATGCTTATTAAGCACAGAGATAACCAAATAGAGATTGTAATGAACATAATGCCTTATCCTGATGCAATTATAAAAACAGCCTACAGAGCAGGTGAGGATGACGCTATCGTTGCTATTAAGTTATATACATCTAATGGAGCTTCTATCACCATATCGATTGAGTCAATCCTTGGGCGACCTGCTGATTTGGACGAAGAGTTAGCAAAGCAAAGGCTATTTTTAACGAAAAAGGCGCTAGTAACTTTCAATGAGTTTTGTCGTGCTTTGTTAAACAATATTGATTCTTACTTTCCAAATGAAGAGTTCATCGCTAATCAAACAGGGTTTGTGGGTCAGCGACTCGCCTTTGCTTTCCATGATTCAGTGGTTCAAAAATCATCAGGTAAAACTGCCATTCTCCCTCCCAAAGTAGATCGTCAAATAGTCGATGCAGGGAAGCCCTTTGGTGATTACACTAAATATAGAGATGCAGTATTAAGTTCAGACGCACCACTAATCGTAAAGTTTGTGATTATGTATGCTTTGTCATCAATGCTTCTTGATTTTGTCGATGTCGAATCCGGAGGTATACACTTTTATGGAGCATCAGGGAGTGGCAAAACGACATTATTGAGAATAGCGGCAAGTGTTTTTGGTCGCGCTACAGCACCTGATAGAAATTTAAGAGGTCGCTCATACCTTCATCATTTCGATACAACGAGTAATGCTTTAGATACGTTGTTTCCACTATTCAATAATATGCTATTGGGTGTCGATGAGATAGGTAAATTATCTGTACGAGAGCTGTCACCACTAATTTATAAAATAGGCTCTGGAGTATCAAAGATGCGTGCAAATACCAGTATAGAATTGGTTGAAAATGAACCATCTCGTTATTTTGTGATGACTACAGGTGAGGTTTCAATCCCACAATATTTGAAGCAGACAAACGAATCCAATCAAGCGAAAGGCAAATCTGTCCGCTTACCATCAATTGTGGTTAAACCAGAGTATTTACAGCGTATAGGTTGTAACACAGTGAATAATTCAAAAGAGTATGTTCACAATATTAATAAAGCTATTACGAATTCGTACGGTCACTTATCCAGAGATTTTATCAATAAGACTTTTGACTCGGTCAATGACTATGATGAATTGGCAGCACAAGTATCTAAGTGTTTTGACGAGAAATTTTATGATTTGACCGAATCTCTAGAGCCCAAAAATTCTATTGAAGATAGGTGGTTACATCGCCTAGCGTTGGTTCAAATTGCTGGTGAAATGGCGAGTGACTTGGATGTTTTACCTTGGAGTCACGATCAAATTGACGATGCGATTAAATTTATTCATAAGTATTGGAAAAGTGAGGACTCAAACACTATGGATGATGCTGAGGCAGGTGTAAAAAATATTATTAACTTCATAAAGCGCAATGCTCACTGCTTTTTGGATGCTGAAAACGATGATATTTGGGGCAAGTCAGACATTATTGGTTATGAAAAAGGTAACTACTTCTATATTTTGCCTGAGCGTTTTGAAAGGCTTTGTGGGACTGCGCATATAGATGATGTACTTAGGCATTTAACTTTAAAAGGTTTAATTCGTTCTGATAAGGGGAAGCGTGTAAAACGAGCTGAATTGAAAGCGGTAGGTAAACGGGCATACTACTATGTACTTAGTCGTGATGTTCTGTCAGAAATTTGATTTAGTAAATGTATAGCTAACTATTAATAATCAAAAAAAAAGAGTTACTTACCAGGAAGCTTTTATAAATGCCTAAAGCACTATAAAAGGGGTAACTCTTTTTGTTTTATTATTTATTGTAAGGTATATAGTTATTTGAAATGTAATTATATTATTGTTTTTACTACTACCCCTACTTCCCCTGTTACCCCCATCTAGTTTAGCTATTTAATATTTTTATACCCTATCTATATTCAATGTTAGGGGGAGGTGCTGATTGAGTTATCTATCCCACACACGCCAAGTATTACTACCTGTATAGTCTTCGGTTTTCATTTCTAATATCCATAAAAAGTTACTGGCATTGTATTCGAAATCACCTGTTAAGCATCCAGCTACAAATTGGTGGCAGTTATCAAATAGCATGTTGTAGTCGCGAGTTTTGCCTAGCATTTGTTTTGCTCTGTTAGCTGCCTTCACTGAACCAACTGGGGTTGTGTCATTACACGATACATAAATACTCATAGCGGTAGTACCATCTATAAACTCATCTGGTGTGACGCGTTCTACGATACCTTTACCGTTCAAATGGATGATGTGGTTATTGCCAATGTAAATGCCAGAATGACTGGTTAAACGGCCTGTTAAATCGCAATAAAGCACACTGCCTACTACAGGAGTAACGCTGTCTCTAAATACATTATCAATGAAGCTTTTGATGAGTCCCATTAAGTTAATTCCTAATTGATAAGCGCCCAGATAGGGCAAACCGGATAATTCATTCTTTTTACAGTTAAGTGACGATTGAACTGGGTTTGATTGGGCGCTTTAAGTTCGTTGAAAAGATGTGTTGGTTAAGTTTGTCCAGAAGCGTAAGAAGGGGTTGCTCCTGTCCATACTTGGGTTAGTTGGCGTCTACCGTGATGATGTAAACATCCATTTCAAAGTAAGTAATAAAGTTTGTTATTGCGAGTTCACATAGTGATTGTGCTGCGTCATTTTTAAGTAAGCCACAACCTAGTAAATAAACTTCATTTGTTTTAAAGTTCAAGTCTATTTCTTGTCGTAGTTCGCCTTCATGGTTTATTGCATGACAGTCAGTGAATGTAATTAAGCGCCAATTATCCTCCGCTTTTTCTAGGTTAATAAATACAGGGTGAAAACCACCTTTCTCATAAGAGTAATCCGTGTCTTGAAAAGAAAGGTTGATATACTTATCCGTAGGCTTAATGATATCGACAACCAGTTTTCTAATAATCGCCAACAAGTCATCACTTACTGTTAAGTAAGTAGGTTTGATTATGTTCATAATGTGTTTCTAATTGAAAAAAGTTGAGGGGTGGGTGTTAAGCAAATTTGTATGCGTTAACGAATGAGATTGTTTGCTGTTACTTAGGTTGCTATTTTGGTTGAGGGAGCAGCTTTAGTTTACTTAGGGTATCTTGCTGATTTGTGATAAGTGGATTTACCTGATGTGAGTAAATGCCTTTTTCAGCTGGCACTAATAATGCGATATCTTTGTCACGTAAAATAGCAGCCAGAAATGATGCATTGTTACTAGAAGCACCGCTAATTACTGACTTAAAGATACTGGATTTAAAAGTGGTATCTTTGTGTTTATCAAGCAGCGTGTAAATAGCTTCCATGCTTACCCACTCTTTAGAAAATAGCCCTGCATCACTATTGCTGGTGGCGCGAATGTAAAGTCCTTTATCTTGCTTGTTTCTGGCAAGCTCAAATCCAATTGCACCATTTGATTTAGTTGATAGCTTATCAGCGAGCCCGACTAATACAGTCTGGTAATTGGTATCAGCCAACTTTTCATCACTAACTTCTACCTGCTCAGTAGCTTCAGGGTTGCTTTTAGCGTCTTTTTTATCTTGTATAGACATGATGTTTCCTTAATAAAATAATTAATGTTCTTAGGGTTGTTTGTGCGAAGTAACGGGTTAAAAATGATTTGTCACCATCGCAGATGACATGTATAAGCCCGTTAATAAGAGGCAAGAAAATGAGCTTTGATGGGTTCTGATATAACCACATAAATACCTCCTCCATTGTCTTGGGTAACTAATAAGTAAATACTTAATTCATCATTAAGCTTTTCAACAAACTCAGGATTATCCAGCGCTTCTTTTAAGACGCTTATGAACTGTTTACTCAGGGTGTGTTTAATGAGTTCTATATCGTCGTGGTGAGTAAATACGACTAAATATGTTGAGCACGTTTGCCAAAACTCATTTGCTTCTTGCTCAGTTGAAAAGGGGAGGTAGAGTTGTTTTACAAGCTCCTCACTGGTTTCGTATTTAAGTGATAACTCATTTCCATTTGGTATTCGATTGAATAATTGCATTGGTTTTCTCCAATAAAAAAGCCCATTCCAATAGAAGGAATGGGCTAAATTGATAATTGATTGTGCATGTACTTTTACAGAGTCGATAATCTAAATACTGAGGGTTTTACTATTCAAATAGGTCAGATAAATGTTCACTTGTGCGCTTAAGTGATTCAGATGTTAGTTTGGCATAGCGTTGCGTGCTCACAATTGATGCATGGGCCAATTGCTCTTGTACTAATCTCAAGCTGACACCTGAGCTAACTAGGTTTGATGCAACAGAATGACGTAGGGTATGAATACACACATCTGTATCATCGATGTTTGCGTGCTTTAGTAACTTTTTAAATGTCTTTCTTACACAGCGCAATGGCTTACCAGCGACCTTACTTGCAAACAAGTAAGGGTTGTTTCTTTTGAGCGGAACTACAGCAATAAAAGATAATAAGAGGTCAGTAATATGTACAGTGCGCGGCTTACCTGTCTTGGTGGTAGGGATATAAATAATCCTATTTTTGATATCAATATCTTTTACTTTGATATTCGACACTTCAGAGCGTCTAAGTCCTGTTAATGCAAGGGTCGCAATAAATCCAGAGATGGTTTTATTTGAGTATTTTTTACATTCAGCTAGTAGGCGCTTTATTTCGTGTTTTGTTAGGAAGCGGGTTCTTGCGTTGTTTAATTTGTATAGCTTTACTGGCTTACATACATCTTTCTCTACTATGCCAAGCTCTTTTGCATAGCGAGTCATAGACTTCAAAAGCAATAGAACTTGATTACAGGTCGCTGGAGCATAGGTTTTACCATATTTATTGAGGGTTTCTGATAACTCAATGTGTAACTTCTGCACGTCAATTGTCGTCAGATCTCTGTATTCCAAGAGAGCGAAACGCTTGTCTATTATCGAGTCCCACCGATAAAGATCATCAATCCATGTTTTCTTCCGTTTCTTAATCATGGGTAGATAATGCCCTTTAAAGAATTCACCCATTGTCATGTGCAATACGTTGTCATTGTTCGACTTAGGGTTTTTGCCTTCTAATAATTTTAATCGGTGCTTCTGAGCGAATTTCCTAGCACTAGCAACATTGATATCGCCGAACTTGCCGAGAGCCATACTTTGCTTTTTACCTTGATAGGTATAGCGAAATAGAAAGCGCTTATTGCCTGATTTGCCGACTAAACACTTCAAGCCTGTAATCTGAGTATCACTGTATTCGGATTCGGTAGATTTTGAATTTCTGGGGTTAGGTGGAAGGGATGCTATTTGTTTATCAGTAAACTTAAACCGTTTGTTCATATTAACCTCCTTAATAGATTCAAAGGGTTAATATATGTTTGAAAAGGGTGGTTAATTCGCTTTACTTACAGCTCCGAAGAGCGAGCAACAGTCGCTCCATTGCTTTACAAGCTAGTGCCTGTTGTTCTTCAAAGCGGACGTTTAACTAACTCGTTCCTGCCCCAAAACAAGCTAGAAACCTTTGCTCAACGGGGTATCATCGGTTCTGACCGAATATTGCTTAGTCAGCATAAATTTGACGATATGGTTTAAAAATGGCGAACGAGCTCTCATTAAGTTAGCTCTGAAAGTTGACTGTATCTATATACAGTGTTGGCGTATTTCTCCTATAGTCAAGAAAACGACCCACTGAGTCGTTTTTATCCTTTCCATTATTACAGAAATGATGAAAAATATATCTATAGCAACAAGTTAGTTATTGTGATAAAACTGGTACAATGAGAATAATGACCCATGACTCGGTAGAGAAACGACCCATTGGGTCGATATTAAATTGTTAGCTGCTTTGAAGATAGCAATAAGTAAGGCTGAGTAAATGAGAATATTGATTACAGGCTCTGCGGGTAGAGTCGGCCGTGCAATTTATATCAAATTAATGCGAACACATGATGTTATTGGTATTGATAAAACCCCCTGTTCCACATCAGACATCATCGGTGATATCCGAGATGCTTCACTGATTGAACAGGCGCTTGAAAATGTAGATGTCATTATTCATACGGCAGCTCTACATGCGCCGCATGTTGGGTTAGTACCAGACTCAGAGTTTGATTCAATCAATGTAGAAGCAACCGAAAAATTAGCTTTAGCTGGAATAAAAGCAGGTGTTAAACATTTTGTGTTTACCAGTACAACTGCGTTGTATGGGCACTCGTCAACACCAAAAGGTGTTGCTGGGTGGGTAAATGAGCAAGTAACTCCGCAGCCCAAATCTATTTATCATAAAAGTAAAATTGCCGCAGAGAGAAAACTTGAAGATATTTCAAATCTATTTCAATTGCCTGTGACAGTATTACAAATGTCTAGGTGTTTCCCTGAGCCAGTAGATTTGATGGCAGTATTTCGCATGACCCGTGGCATTGATGCTCGTGATGTTGCTAGTGCACATTTGTGTGCAGTGGAGAAAAGACTCAGTGGTTTTAATCGTTTTATAATCTCAGGTTCAACACCGTTTAGCCAAGCGGACTGCGAGTCCTTGTACACCAAAGCTGACGTTGTCATTAAATGCAAGTGCCCTAATATTGCGGTAGTATTCGAGCAAAGAGGGTGGCAATTGCCTAAGAGTTTAGACCGTGTATACGATTCATCAGCCGCACAGGAAAAACTGAATTGGTATCCTAAGTTTGGCTTTGAGAGTGTTGTGGAAATGCTAGATAGTGAAATAGCAGAAGTGTTGCCTACAAAAAAACGCAGCTAACAAAGCGTTTAAGACAGATTCGCAACGCTTGGCATTTTGGGTTTGCTTTGAATTTAGTGTTTACGGCACAGTCTTTTAGGTGTGGTGGTGTTGCTCACTACTTAACGCGGCGTTACTGAATAAATACTCTAACTCATTTTTGTCCAAAAACGTGTTGAGGCGAATGCCTCAAAAGAGCGATAACCGGTCATTGAGGATGGCTAAATTTTGGGCTAATTAATAGATAAAGTTGTGTCGTTTATTCATATAGTCAAGCAAACGAGCAACGCGTATATCCTACATTTAAATTTATTTAAAATCTTGAAATACCCTCGGTTATTTGTTGGAATGTGGATAGATGAGCTTGAAGTCAGCAAAAATATGCGTGATGAGCGCACTATTAAATTGTTAGGCGTTG